>OBZU01000083.1_pt1 | contig 66495 bp, 68 predicted proteins | sample 1495561 | NCBI WGS metagenome assembly OBZU01 (sample SAMEA2580250, study PRJEB22360) | human gut metagenome | biome: human gut; feature: human-associated habitat; material: faeces | place: Denmark | collected 2008/2010 | reverse complement strand
CTCTGATGAATATTCTGTACGGCTCCTGCCGGCCGGACTCCGGGGAAATCCGAGTGGATGGGAAAACGGTACGCCCGTGCTCCCCGAGAGATGCGATTGCATACGGAATCGGTATGGTGCACCAGCACTTTATGCTGGTGCCCGCCCTCACGGTGCTGGAAAACATGGTTCTGGCGATGAGCCGAAGAGATACCGGGTGGGTCTTCTCTCCGGCCGCGATCCAAAAAAAAATTGAAATGCTGGCCGGGCGGTATCATTTCAGTGTCAATCTGTCCGCTAAAGTCTGTGATCTGTCGATCGGTCAACAGCAAAGAGCCGAAATTATCAAGGCGCTGCTGTACGACTGTCGTGTTTTGATTCTGGATGAACCTACAGCCGTGCTCACACCGCCTGAAACCGAAGATTTTCTGGAATTCGTACGGGAATTTGCACGTGCAGGCGGTTCCGTTATTTTTATCTCGCATAAACTTCAGGAGGTTTTGAGCGTCAGCGACACCATTACTGTGCTCAGAGCCGGCCGGGTGGTAGGCACTATCTCCGCCCAGGGATGTGATCCGGATACACTGGTACGCATGATGGTGGGCAAAGAACTTACACAGCCCCGGGATTCTTTCGGAAAATCTCTTGGAAATGAAGTTTTACGAGTGGAACACCTTTACGTTAATCATCACTCCCAAGGCCGTGCCGCGGTAAACGATGTCAACCTGCAGGTCCGCGCCGGGGAATTTTATGGGATTGCGGGTGTGGATGGGAATGGGCAGAACGAGCTGGCCCAGTGCATCGCTTCGCTGACCCGTCCGGTCGGCGGTACGGTTTGGATAGAAGGAATGAGGACCGAATCACTTTCCCCGGGCAGAGTTCTGGAATTGGGAGTAGCACATATTCCGGAGGACCGGCGGCGGGTAGGGCTGGTCATGCCCTTTTCCGTGAGTGAGAATCTGATCTTTCATACCTATCGGAATAGGTCTATGAAAAGCCGGTTCGGTTTCCTGTCGTGGAAAAAAGCAGACGCATTTGCGGCCGATCTGCTGAACCGGTACCAGATTCGTACGGGCAGCGTTCATACGCCGGCACAGGCTCTGTCGGGTGGGAATCAGCAAAAGCTGATTGTGGCGCGCGAGCTCGAGACCAATCCGCGCTTGCTAATTGCCGTTCATCTGACCAGAGGGGTGGATATCGGCGCGGTGGAATATATCCATGAGCAGCTGCTCTGCGCAAAAGAAAAAGGTTGTGCGATTTTGCTGATCAGCACAGAGCTGGAGGAACTGGTGGAACTGAGCGACCGGATCGGCGTAATGTACGGCGGACAAATCGTTCGGGAATTCTCCCGCGGAGCGTACGATTTGCAGAGCATTGGACGGTGTATGACCGGAAAAGAGTCATAAAGAAAGCATGTCCGATAGATGATTGATACGGTTTTTATCCGAGGATCAGGCCGCTCTTTTGCTGCATCGTTAGTACCGGAAATGATCAAGCGAAATGCAGCAGATTTCCCGAAAAGACCTCAAAGGGTGATAGCCAGTTGAAACATTTTCATGGAAATCAAAAAAAGCATACTATATCTGGACGGAGAACAGAATGAAAAAATCGAGCCGTTTGAAATGGATAAGCCGCTTGGATCTTACGTCACGCAATAAAAAATCGATGGGCCGAAATATACCGTTTACGGCGCAGTTTTCCTTAAATAACGGGTTCTGTTGCACCCGCAGGGCCAGCCGGTCCGGTGGGACCAGTTGCACCTGTTGCACCCGTAGCGCCAGTCGGTCCAACGGGGCCAGTTGCCCCGGTTGCGCCCGTAGCGCCGGTAGGTCCAACGGGCCCAGTTGCGCCTGTAGCGCCCGCAGGTCCGGCAGGGCCGGTTGCCCCGGTTGCTCCTGTTGCCCCGGTAGGCCCGGTAGGTCCAGTTGGCCCGGCAGTACCACAGCAGCATACTACATTACTTGGCTGACTTGGCTGGCAAGGATTACAACTTCCGTATATTCTCATCTCCGGTTCGAAATATGCCATTATGCTACCCTCATTTTTTTTATAAAGTTACCCAAGGTTTTGATCAAAGCAGTAGGGTACATACTATCATATGAGAGCTTGGGACAGAGGTCACAATACTATAAAAAAATTTGGCCAAGCATCGTCTGAAGAAAAATTTCAGGCCAGTTGGTCGAAAATAACTTATAATCTAGAATATTTAAGTCGAAATTTACAAATAATTGCGAAACATTCCTTGTGAAGGTGAAATATTTCTGATACAATGTGTAAGGAATATCGAGAATCACTCCAGCAGCCAAAGAGATGGATATACATATAAGAATGGGAGAGCGTGGAGGAGAAGAATGTGTTTGATGAGGGTGCTGAGAAAACAAAATATAAAATACTGATCGTTGAAGACAGCCTATTCAATCAGATGGTTCTGCGAAAGATTCTGGAGAGCCGTTATACGATTGTGACATCGACAACAGCAGAAGATGCGCTGGCAAAGGTGCATATCTTTGAGCCGCATCTGATTCTGCTCGATATCATCCTGCCGGATGCAAATGGATTTGATGTTCTTGTTACATTGAAACAATCTGAAGACACCCGTAATATTCCGGTCATTATTATCACAGGGCTTGACAGCGATGAAGACGAGGAAAAAGGCTTTCTGCTCGGAGCAGTGGATTATATCAAACGGCCATTTAAAAACGCGATTGTTTTGGCCCGTGTGAATACGCAGATTCATATTATCAGGCAGATTCAGACGATTGAGCACCTTAGTTTGATGGATGGCCTGACCGGGATCGCCAACCGGCGTGCGTTTGATATTCAGCTGCAGTATGAATGGAGCCGTGCGGCACGCGAGCGCAGCTGGCTGAGCATGATCATGCTGGATGTTGATAAATTCAAAGAGTATAATGATACTTATGGGCATCGGCACGGGGATTTCATGCTGCAAATAGTGGCGCAAACTCTAAAACAAGAGCTAAAATCCGTCACGGATTTTTTTTACCGGTATGGTGGCGATGAATTTGCCATATTGCTTCCCGGTCTGCCAGCAGAAAGGGCGAGAGGCCTTGCACAGAGACTGGTGACGAGCGTAAACCAAATGCTGCTTTCGGCTGTGAAGTGCCAGAGCCCTTGTGCTCATAGTATCAGCCTCGGGTCGGCGTCTATGCAGCCTCAGCCGCAGCAGAGCCCGGCCGCGCTGGTAGAACGGGCTGACAAAAAGCTGTATCTGGCCAAACAGAATGGACGCAATCAGGCACAGTGTGAATAGGGAGAAGTGTATGAGAGAAATCTTGTATGCTTCTTTTTTTATTACTTTGTTTCTATTTTTTATTTTATAGAACTCACTTATCAGCCGACAAAAGCGCGTTAAAAAGGGGACCGCCACTGGACAAAAGTACAAAGCTTCTGATCTGACTTCTGAAGTGGGGAAGAGAAAAAGAAAAGGCAGACAGCCGAAGCTGTCTGCCTTCTCAATCCCGTTTCCGGGTAAGCTAAATCAAGTTCGAAAAGAAAGTCAATTACTGGAGGAGCTTCAAGATGCTCTGGGGCTGAGTGTTGGCCTGAGCCAGCATGGACTGCGCAGCCTGAGTCAGAACATTGTTCTTGGTCATCTCCATCATTTCCTTCGCCATGTCGACGTCGCGGATGCGGCTCTCGGCGCTGGTCAGGTTCTCGCTGGTCACACCCAAGTTGTTCACGGTGTGCTCAAGGCGGTTCTGCAGAGCACCCAGGTCAGCACGAGTGCCGGAAACAGTGTTGATCGCGTCTTCAATCGTGGAAATCGCTTCCAGAGCGCTATCCTGAGAAGCAACACTAACGTTGCTGATTCCCAAGCCCTTAGAACTCATGTCGGCAATGCTCAAAGAAACTTGCTGATCAGCAGTAGCTCCAGCACCAATCTGCAATTTCAAACCCTTATTGCCAATCTCAGAAGCATCAATTGTTACTGTACCAGTAGTATTTGTAGCAGTAGAAACACCATTACCTTTCAAAGCAGCTACCAAATTGTCTGCAGTGTCAGTTGCAGCTGCGCCAATTACAACAGCAGTATTTCCAGAAGCTACTTTGTTAACATCAGCGGCGGTCTGGAACTCATAGGTCTTACCACCAATGACGAGGGTATCACCCGCGCTAACATTAGCATTAGTAATACCGATTGATTCCTGTCCAGCTGTACCAGCAGTGTAGGTAGCACCCGTTGTGGTTATGCCGGAAGCAGTAGCATTAGCAGTAACGGAAAGCATTTGAGGCGCACTAACGCCTTTTTCTTTGGAAACGAAAGAGTGAGTGGTAGTATCATAGGTAAAAAGAGAACCCAGATCACTTGCTTCAAAAGCTGCCTTAAAAGTTGCCTCATTAGTTGCATCACCAGTAGAAGTATAATTAATAGTAGTTTCTTTTACTTCAGAACCGGAAAGATACTTAAAGGTAATGTTTGATGCACTTCCATCACCATTAGCAATAGCGCCAGCTAATTTAGCTGTACTTGCGGTATCAGTCGCTGCTGTAACAGCAAAAGCGGTGGCATCAGAGGTAGTGGATTTTGCGTAAGTCTTCAGGCTGCCATCCAACAGGTTAATCTTATTGAAGTTGGTGGAAGTGGAGATTCTGTCGATTTCGCTCTTCAGAGCATCGACTTCCTTCTGAATGTTCTCACGGTCTACGTCGTTCTGATAGGTACCGTTGGAGGACTGAGTAGCCAGTTCCTTCATTCTCTGCAGAATGCTGTGAGTCTCGTTCAGAGCGCCCTCAGCGGTCTGTACCAGAGAGATACCGTCGTTGGCGTTGTTCGTTGCCTGATCCAGGCCGCGGATCTGGGAACGCATCTTCTCAGAAATCGCAAGACCGGCAGCGTCATCGCCCGCACGGTTGATCTTATAGCCGGAAGAAAGCTTTTCAAGGTTCTTCGCAACGCTGTTGTTGTTGATGCCCAACTGTCTGTTCGCGTTAATCGCGGAAATGTTGTGCTGAATACGCATAATTTTTTCCTCCTGAAATTTTGTTTTTATTCCGCAGGAAATCTGCGGTATAGGGAAAGGGCGTCCGTGCCCTTGCCTTTTGATTTATGCACCACTCCCACCAGAGCGGGCCCTGCCCTGCGGGAAGAGATACCAAGTGAATGTGAGAACCGTTTTTGTTTTCGGTTCTAATCTATATTTCGGTGCGGATTTGGAAAAGTTTAGTACCAAGATGAGAAAATTTTCATTCTTTTTGTTTTAATAAATCTTTCAACTCGGCTAAAGTTTGCGCCTGCAGTTTTTCGCCCGCCTCGCGATTGATAGAAGCGGTTTCCAGCAGCTCTTTTCGCGTAATGCGAACCTCTTTCGGCGCGCTGATCGCCAGCTTGACCCGGTCGCCGCTGATTTCGGAAATGCGGATTTCAATATTGTCGCCGATCAGGATGGATTCCGATACTTTTCTGCTAATCACCAGCAAAGCGGTTCCCTCCTTCTCATCAACGGCCGTCAAAAAGCCGGTAGCGCAGAGGATATTCCGCATCCTCCAGAATCACCTGCTTTGCATGCTGATTGTAAATGTTAATCACAATCGGGGCTTTCAGATTCACCACGGAATCGGAAAGGGGAGAACGGATCACGGCAATGACCAGAAAGCACAGATCCTCCGGCTGAGGGTTGCCCAGCAGCTCCAAGTCCCTCTTAGAAAGGCTTGGATTATAATCCTCACGGATCGTAAAAGGGTCTATGACAATAAAAGACGGAATCTGGCTGTCATTGGCGGCCGTCAGGCTCCACAGAACGTTTTCTTCGTCCTCATGAAATAAAAGGTACTCATGAATCTCCTCAAAGCCCAAAAGGCCTTCGGGAAAAGTGATAATATTGCGGGATTCCTGGCTCGTTTCCATATCCGCTTACTCCTGTCAGGTCATAAAGTCGATAAACGATTTGCTGAGTATTTTGGTACCCATTGAGAGAGCCGCATTATAAGCGTACTGCTGCATGTAGAAATCCATAATAGCGTCTCCTGGGTCTACATACTCAATGTCTTCCGCGCGCTCCAACAGAGAATCACCCATCGATTCCAGGTTGGTTTTCATTGTGCTTAAAAAGTTTGATTTCGAACCGGATTTCGTAATTTCGCCCAGCAGAGCATCGCTCTTTTCACCAAACTTGTCCAGGTAAGGCTGGATATTTTCCATAGAGAAATCGTCGCTTTCCAATTGGTCTGCGATCTGCCCCATCAGCGTGTAAAGGTTACCCGAAATCCCCGAGCTGTCCTGCCCGTAGCCCAGAAAAGAGATGCCGGGGATCGCAGAATTGAACGCACTCTGCGAGTTGATTGTGGTGCTGTTTGCTCCGGCGGTAGTTTTCAGACCCAATCCCAGATTGACCAGAACTTCTTCATTTGCAAGGGCAGAAAGTCCGTCCTGACCGATGGAGCTGGTTAGAGAGCTGGAAACAATCTCCTGATATCCGCCTGCGCCGTTGGAAACGGAAATAGAACGGTTCATATCGCCGGAGATGCGAATTTTTGAAAAATCTATTTTGTCATATCCCTTAATCAAATTCAGCAAATCCTGATTCGTTTTATATTTCGACAGGTCCGCTTTAATTGTAATATAATCATCTGAAATGGAAATGTTGGTTTCGCTGCCGGCACCGCTGTCTGCTATCTTTAAAACAATTCCATCTTTAATGGTATAGCCGGTGTCGGGATCAGTGATAGGATCGGAAGACGAGGAATTGAACTCGATTAGTGTTCCGTTGAAATTGGCCGCTGGGCCGGTTTCTATTTTCCCGGTGTTCACATTAATTCCGCGATATAACAGCTCCCCGCTGTCATTGACAGAAAAAGGCGCTTCGGTCATTTCAGTGCCGCCGAACAGATACTTCTCTCCAAACTTTGTATTCAGGGGAGAGAGGAATGCCTGCTGCATCTGCCGCATTTTATTTGCGATGATCGTACGGTCGCTCTCCGACATCGTGCCGGTAATGGCCTGAATGACGTCGCCGCTTTCCGCACTGCTGACAATGCTGTAAATAGACTGCATTGCGCTCTGAGCCGTCATCAACTGACTGTCCACATCGCCCAAAGAATCCTGATAGGTTTCGTTTTCAGCCATCTCCCGGCGAAAACGATACAGCTTTGTGGCCGCGAACGGGTTTTCAGAGGTTCTTTCAAAACTGCGGTACGTAGTGGCTCTTCTGGAGGCCACGTTAAAGTTGTTCAGTGAGGTGTTCAGATTTTTTGAATATTGACCGGCAATCATGCCCATTGTAATTCTCATAATGCATTACCCTCCGTTCGTTCCATATCAGCGGCCAACGACGCCCATTTTGTTGATGATGGTATCCATTGCTTCATCCATAGTCGTCATGAAGCGTGAGGAGGCCGTCAGGGCTTGGTTGAACATGACCAGATTGATTCCTTCTTCGTTCAGATCCACAGAAGAAATGGAAGCTCTCTGGGTATCAATGTTATTCAGGTTTGCTGAATATGTTTCATTTGCATTGGTAGCGGTTTTAATATCGAGGCCAAGTGTGGTGGAAACCTTCGATACATACGAGCTCAGGGAAGACGTAAACAGTGAAATCCCATCGTCGGTAGAAAATGTCTTTTCTTTTGAGAATTGGAGCACCATGTACAGGATGTTTTTTCCGCTGCTGGAATTGTCCACGCCATCCAGTGTTTCATCCTTGGTAGCGGTGATATAGTTTCCTGTCGCCTTGCTCCACTCGTCAGAAATGGAAATGTTCGCCGCGGTGATGGTGGTTCCTGCTCCGTCGCTGGAAGAGAACAGCGGCTTCTCCACCGTCGTGGTCGTCGTCTTTGTGGGATCGTCCGGGTCAGTGATGGTCGTGGTGACCGCATTGACGTCATTCAGGGTCTTGGCCAAATCCTGCGCGAGCTTGTCCATGATTTTTTCATAGTAGCCGATTCCGCGGGTAGTGGTCGCCAAAGCGCCTGTTGTTACGTCTACAGACGGATTTCCCATTTGAATGGTACCGCCTGAGTAAGCGTCGAACTCGCCGCTGTCGTTCAGCATGGAGAGATATCCGCCGAACACGCCGGTCGTCAGATCATCATTAAAAACATGAGTGGAACCGTCCGTATTTTTGATCAGCTCACCATTATAGTCACGCATATAAACGGAAACATTCAGTTCCTTTGTTTTATATACATAAGAATTACCGTCCGTGCCATCGCCTGTGTATTCAATCTGGTCCTGATTCTGAGCGGCCTCGAACTGCATATACTGATCGTTGTCAATCAGCTGAATGGAGTCGTTTCCGTTCACCAGATGTACCTGCAGTTCTTCTACCGTGCGTCCCGCACCGATCGAAACAGTGGAGCTCGAAACCCTGATATTAAACTGCTGGCTCAACTGGTCGAGCAGCTGATTGCGCTGATCGCGAAGCTCAAGGGCCGGAACCTGAGAAATATCGCAGCTTTTGATTTCACGGTTCAGCTGAGCGATATTCTGCAGCAGGCTGTTGGCCTGGTCGATGCCGGAGCTTAAAAAGGAATCCGTCTCCTGCTTGCGTACCTGTGACAGCTGTTCGGCGGCATTGTGAAAGGCCTGTGTCAGCAAAAGGGCCGAGTTTTTCACAATCGTTTCAAGGTTGGTGTCGGCAGGGGAGCCGGCCAAGGTATTCAGCTGCTTGATCAGATCGGTAATCTGGCTGTTGATGCCGTTTGTGCTGATTTCATCATAAATGTCTTCGATGCTGCTCAGCGTGTTGACTTCCGTACCAGATTTCGATACCTTTCCGCTTTCCAGACGATAGCGTACATCCAAATAAGGGTCGCGCAGCTGGGAAACGCCTTTGGCATCTACACCTCCGCCAATCGCCAGATCCGACACGTTGGCATACCGCATATTGTTGCCGGAAGAACCGACCGCATAGGAATCCAGACGCTGCCGGGTGTAGCCGGTAGTATTTACATTAGACATGTTTTGTCCGGTGATCCGCAGATTGTACTGCGCATTCTGGATACCGCTTCGTGCCACATAGTAAGAAGAAAAGCTAGACGCCATGATTTTGCGCTCCTTATACTTTTTTCGAAATAAAGCCGGCGGAATTCAATTCCTCTCTGGCTTTCGCGTCATATTTTTTTTGCAGCTCAGGCTGCTTTTTCATTTTTTTCAGCGCCGCGTCCACTCGTCGAAGCCGCAGCTCAGTCAAATAGTTGCAGCGCAGGTTCATTTCTTTCAGCTCTATGATCACAGCGGAAAAGTCGTCGAAGAGTTCTTCCGCCTGCTGCCGTATGTCAGGATCAAAGTGGGGAAGAAGCTCGCGGAAGGTGGACACCGAAACCTGTGTGCGCTGCATCAGCCGTTCGCGCTCCGCCTCCATCCCTTTGGATCTCAGCATAAACACTTCTTCTGCTTTTACATGATCATTCAGCTTGTCGATCTGTCCCTGAGAGATGTCCTGATATTTTTGTGTTTCCAAAGCGAAGAACTCCTGAAAAAGTACCAGATAACGACTCAGGAAGTCCACGAATTCTTCCGATAATGCCCGATCCATCCTATCGCTCCTTGCTGTTGGGGTTCAGCGGCCCTGAAGGTCGTATTATTGTAATAAAGAAGCCCGGCCGATCAGATGCTTTCGTCCAGCAAAAGGCCAGCCAGCTCGTAAGGATCTATTTTGTAATCTCCGGACGCGATTCTGGATTTCAAGTCTTCCAGAAATTCCGTGCTTTTTTCCTGATGCAGGCTGGTGACGATCTGTTCCTTGGCCTGTACAAGAGTGGGGCGCTCTGTTTGAGAGCGCTGAGAAATTTCAATCGTGTCGCGTCTGGACGGGGCAGAGATTTTATCCAGCTTTGCTCCGTTTGTCTGCTGGCGGTTCAGCTCGCTGTTCTGTGACACTTTATTCACATAACCGCTGCTGGCCGTATTTGACACGTATCCTTGATTCTCAATTCTCATCTCATTCACCTCATAACCATAATATCGGCACAAACACATAACAGTTTAGTGGATTTTTGGCAACTGCAAGATTATTTTTATAGGGTTCTGCCAGAAATAGCCGTATTTTTATGAAACAATTCTTGCATTTTTAACCGTGGCTTTTTTTTCCATTTTCTTTTACATTAATAGATGTGGTTTTTCAAAGGCAAAAGTTTGGAAAATAATGTAGGAATAATAGGTTAAACTTTGCAGAAATAAGTTGACTATTGTCGATTCGATGTATATAATTAGTTTAAATCCGGTCACAAAAACTTAATAGTTTATACAAATTTTGGAGTCGAATAAGACTCAAATTATTCTTCCTTTTTTAAAGTTTTTTTAGAGAATTTTAATAAAATTGGGTCGGAAAGTGAGAGGTGTATCTATGGACTGGCTGAACAGTGTTCCCATCAATCTTTTAACCAAGGATTTGAACGGACTTTGGATGCGTCAGCAGGCGATTTCCGGTAATCTGGCAAACTGGGAAACCCCCGGCTACAAAAGCAGGGAGGTCAGCTTTGAAGAGGAATTGCAAAAGAGCTTTTCTTCGCAATCATCGCAAAAAAGATCGGAGCAGTTGCAGGCGATTGACAGTACGCAGCCGCAGGTAACGGTTTCGCAGGCTTTGTCCCAGCGGATGGACGGCAACAATGTGGATGCGGAGCAGCAAAATGCAGAGCTTGCGAGAACACAGATCAATTATATGTATTCTCTGCGGGAGCTTTCCGATTATTTTTCACGGCTGCGTTATGTGATCACAGACGGCAAGGGTTAACAATTACAGAAAGGACTGAATGTGTTTGGCTTTTTTAAGTTCTTTGGACATCAGTGCTTCTGCTTTGACGGCGGAACGCTTCAGAATGGATGTTATATCGGAAAATATGGCGAACTCGTCAACCACCCGTACGGAAAATGGCGGTTCGTACCGCAGAAAGCTTGTCGTACTTCAGACGCAGGGGGAAGATCAGTCCCGTTTTCGCCGCATTTTTCAAAATCAGCTTCAGCAAGTCGGCCAGGGCGTGCAGGTTGCTCAGGTCGCGGAAGACCCCAGCGATTTAACGCCGGTGTATGACCCGACACACCCGGATGCCAACGCAGACGGGTATGTCATGATGCCTAACGTGGACCCGGTCAAGGAAACTGTGGATATGATGGCGGCTACCCGGGCCTATGAAGCGAATCTGACAATGTTCAATGCGGTGAAAAACATGGCTGTGAAAGCTTTGGAGATGGGGAGATAGATCATTATGATGATAACACCAATACAGCCGATCCAATTGCTGGACGAGCTTAACCAGACCACCAAGGCTGCGGATCAGGCGGAGCTGCCCTTTCAGTCCCTGTTTCAGGACGCGGTAAACAACGTGAAGGAAACGGATCAGGCCGTACAGGACGAGGTTTATAAGCTGGCGACCGGTCAATCGGATGACCTGCATAATATCATGATTGCATCACAAAAAGCAACCATGTCCGTTCAGCTTTTGGTTCAACTGAGAAATAAGGCGCTGGATGCTTATAACGAAGTTATGAGAATGAGTGTTTAGATTTCGGACTTTTTCGTCGCATTCTTACTACATTTGTTTGGAAAGGCGTCTGTCAGGGTGAACCATGAATGAACAACTAAAAAAATATATCGAACCGATTAAAACCTTTTGGAGCAATCAATCGAAAAAGAGAAAAATTATTTGGATCAGCGGCTTGGCGGGAGTTGTATTAATTGCCGTATTGGCCGCATATTTACTGAATCGCCAGCCCTATGTCGTGCTTTACCCGGGCCTGGAGCATCAGGAAGCCGTTGAGGTAATGACCGAGCTTGGGAACCGCGGCGTCAATTATGAGGAAAAGAACGGCACGATTATGGTGCCGAAGGATGAAGAGAATGCCCTGCGCATGGACCTGGCGAATATGGGTTACCCGAAATCCGCACCGAATTACGATTTCTTTACCTCGAACACCGATGTGATGACTACGGATTACGAGAAAAAGACGATCGAGAAATACCAGCTCAATCAGAGGCTGGAAGCGGTCATTAAAACACTCGACGGCGTGAAGAACGCCAACGTAACCATCAGCATCCCGGAAGAAAACACCTATGCCTGGAGCCAGGATTCCGCAAAGACCACGGCGTCTGTTTCCGTCACTTTGTACGGCGAGAACTCGCTCAATACAAAGCAGGTCAACGGCATCAAACAGCTGGTTTCCAAAAGCGTACCGAACCTTACCGTCGACAATGTGGCGGTTATTGATACCTCCAGCGGTGAAGAGCTGGGCAGCGAAAGCGACGGCAGCAGCCAGGTGGATCTTTCCCAGTTCAAAAGAACCATCGAAAAGGCTTATGAAAGCGATGTGGAAAACAGCGTCATGAAGGTGCTGGGCCCCGTTTTCGGAGCCAATAATGTTGGAGTCACCGCGAAGAGCGTGATGGACGTTGATAAAAAAATACAGGAGATTATTACCTATAAGCCGTCGACGGAAGACGGAAATACGGGTGTCGTCAGCGAATCGTCTCAAACGACGGAGCAGGAGCGCGCAGGCGCCGGCTCGGGCGGCGCAGCCGGGGCAGAGACCAACTCCGACATCACTACTTATCCCGGTGTAACGGTGGACGGAAACACCATATATACAAAGGACGAGAAATCGTATAAATATCTGGTCAGCCAGGTGAAGGAACAGGTTCAGGGCGATGCGGCCAGCATTAAGGATTTGACGATTTCAGTCGTGATCAATCAGGAGATGATGAACGATACCCAGCGCACGCAGATTGCGTCTCTGGTGGCCCATGCGGCTGCGATCGATCCCTCCAAGGTTGTCGTGTACAATGCTCCGTTTGCGGAGAAGCCGGCCACAGAAACAGCGTCGAATGGGCTGATTACTCCCGAAATGACCCGGATTCTGATCTTTGTCGGAATCGGCGCAGCGGCTTTGCTCCTTCTGATTATCATTCTTCTGGCGGTTTCCAGGGCCAGAAAGAGAAAAATGGTAGAAGCCGAGGGCGAAGAGATTCCTGTGCCTGAAGACTTCTACGAGTTGACACCGGTCAGCGGCCAGGATCCGGAGGAAGAAGAGGAGGAGGATCCGGAAGTTGTGGCGAGAGAAAAGGCGAGAAAAGAAGCCGAGGATGCACTCCGGAGTAAAAGAGAAGCTCTGGAAGCTCTGGAAAAATCCCGTGAAGCGCGGTCGGGTAAAGAGGAAGTTCTGCGCGGCAAGCTGAAAGATTTCGCCGCTCAGAATCCTGAAATCGCGGCCCAGTTGATCAGAACATGGCTGAGGGGTGATGACTTTAATGAGTGAGACAAAACTGGCAGGACCTCAGAGAGCCGCATCCGTTATTGTTGCGATCGGCGTTGAAAATGCCTCGAAAATCTACAAATATCTAAAAGAGGACGAGGTTGAGCAGCTTACTTTTGAAATTGCGAGGCTCGACCAGCTTGCCGCCCAGGACGTGGAGGACACGCTGGATAACTTCTATCAGGTCTGCCTGACACAGAAGGTGATTACAGAGGGCGGCGTGGAATACGCGCGCAATGTTCTGGAGAAGGCGTACGGCCCGCAGATGGCAAGCTCTTTGCTGGAGAGGGTCACACGCAATTTAAGGACAAAGGTGTTTGAGTTTATCCGCAAGGCGGATTATAAAAACATTATCGCAATTATTCAGAATGAACACCCGCAGACGATCGCTCTGATCCTCTCTTACACAAGTGCGGATCAAGCGGCCAGTGTCATCGGGGAGCTGCCCAAGGATGTCCGCCTTGAGGTCGTCGAGAGAATCGCGACGATGGACCGGACTTCGCCTGAGATCGTTAAAATTGTAGAGCAGAACCTTGAGAAGAAATTTTCTTCGCTCATGTCTCTGGATTTTACCGAGATCGGCGGTGTCAATTACATTGCGGATATCATGAACAACATGGACAGAGCAAACGAAAAGTATATCTTCGACGAGCTGACCCGCAAGGACGCGGCTTTGTGCGAAGAAATCCGCAAGAGAATGTTCGTATTCGAGGACATTACCGCTCTGGACGATATGTCCATCCAGCGTTTTCTGCGCGAGGTGGATTCCAAGGACCTGGTGTTTGCGCTCAAGGGGGCCAACAAAGAGGTCGCCGAAACAATTTTCAAAAACATGTCTACGCGTTCCAGCGAAAGTGTTCGCTCCGATCTGGAGTATACACACAATGTCAGGCTGCGTGACGTGGAAGAAGCGCAGCAGCGCATTGTTGGTATCATCCGCCGCTTGGAGAGCGAAGGCGAGCTAGTGATTGTGAAGGGCGGAAAGGATGAGTTCATTGCCTAACGTCATCAAAGCTTCGCAATATACCAATTCCGGGGTGCGGGAGGTCAAGCTTTCAGAGCTGGCCTCGAGCCAAAGGCACAATGAGCCGGCGGGGGTTCCCGCGGTGCGCAGGGATGCCGGACAAAGTCAGGAAGCCATTTTGCAGGAGGCTTTGGAGCAGGCAAAAAACATCGTGGAAAACGCCCGCAGCTACACCATGAATCAGCTGCGGGAATCTACGGCGCAGATGAATGAAGAAGCGTCCCGCATCAGAGCCGCAGGCTACCAGGAGGGTTTCTCCAAGGGCAGTGCCGAAGGCTTTGAGAAGGGGCATAGCGAAGGCTATGAAAAGGGCTATGAGCAGGGCCTGCAGGAAGGCCGCGAGGCCGGAATCCAAGAACTGCAGGAGCAATCCGACCGGCAGCGTGTGGAAATCGCACGGCTGATCGAAGACCTTGAGCAGAGCAAACTGCAGATTCTGGAGGAATTCCGGTCGGGGATCGAAGCGCTGTCCATGCAGATTGCCCGCAAGGTGCTGCACCAGGAGGTCAGCGACGGGATCGCAGTTCCCGCGATCGTGTCCGGTGTGCTGGAGGAATATCACGATCAGGAATGGGCGTGTATTCATGTTTCTCCCAGGGCCGCAGAGCTGCTTCAGGCGGATCCTCAGCTGATGGAACGCCTTCAGTCGGTTTCGAAAAATCTGCGCATTGTGCCCTCTGCTTCACTGGAGGATTCGGATTGCCAGATCGATCTGCCGGACCGCCAGCTGGATGCAGGGGTAGAGACACAGCTGAAGGAAATTTCTTACGAGCTTCACTTATAACAAAACGGAAAGGGGGGAGAGCAAATGACGCTGGACGAACGGCTGGAGCGCCTGTTGGAGATGGACTCCGTGGTTTGCAAGGGGAAGGTCACCAATATTGTCGGCTCAATGATTGAAGTCAGCGGCATTTCTGCGAACGTCGGCGATATCTGCACCATCGACGGCACACAGGACTCTCCTCCGGTTCTGTCGGAGGTAGTCGGCTTTAAAAACGGGAATGTTCTTCTGGTCGCCTATGGCGATGTGAAAGGGGTAGGTCTCGGCAGTCTGGTTCGTTCCACTGGCCGAAAGCTGTGGATTCCGGTTGGGGATTTCCTCATCGGGCGAATCATCGACGCGACCGGCCACCCGATCGACGGCAAGGGCGAATTCCCCATGGGAGAACGCTACGGGGTCGATTCAGCTTACATTAATCCGCTGGAGAGGCCCCGCATCAGTGAGCGGCTTACCTTCGGCATCAAGGCGATCGATGGGATGCTGACCATCGGCAAAGGCCAGAGAATGGGGATTTTTGCGGGCAGCGGCGTTGGAAAAAGCACCCTGATGGGGATGATCGCCAAAAACGTCACCGCGGATGTCAATGTGATTGCTCTGGTCGGCGAGCGCGGGCGCGAGGTTGCCGAGTTCATGGAAAAGGATCTTGGCCCCGAGGGTCTCGCGCGTTCCGTTCTGGTGGTGGCAACGTCGGATCAGCCGGCAATGTACCGCCTGAAATGCGCGATGGTGGCTACCGCCGTCGCGGAATATTTCAAGGATCAGGGCAAGGATGTCCTTCTGATGATGGATTCCCTGACCCGGTTTGCCATGGCCCACCGTGAAATCGGGCTGGCGGCGGGGGAGCCCCCCATCGCACGCGGGTACACGCCCGGCATTTACTCAGAGCTGCCAAAGCTCCTCGAGCGCAGCGGCAACTTTAAGCAAGGCTCCATTACAGGCATCTATACGGTTCTGGTAGAGGGTGACGATACCAACGAGCCGATTTCCGATACCGTACGCGGTATTATAGATGGACATATCGTGCTCAGCAGAGAACTGGCACACAAAAACCATTATCCGGCCATCGACGTCAACGCCAGTATTTCGCGCCTGATGAACGATATTGTGCCGGAGGATCACCGCCAGGCCGCGGGCAAAATCCGCAACTGGCTCTCTGTTTACCGGCAGAACGAAGATCTGATCTCGATCGGAGCGTACAAGCCGGGGCTGAACTTCCGCCTGGATGAGGCGGTCAAAAAGATGGATTCCGTCAATCAGTTTTTATGCCAGCAGGTGAATGAATGTTTTTCTTTTGAGGACACCATTCAAATGATGAAAGAGATGTAGCAAAGAATGAAAAAATTTGTGTTTACATTGGAAAAAGTCCTCCGTTTTCATGAGCAGGAGCTGGATGTCAAAAAGCAGGAGCTGTCCGCTCTGCGGGCCGGTCTGCGTGACCTTGATCACGAGATTCAGCGCCTGAAGCTGGAACTGTCTCAATTGAATCAGGAAATGTCCCGTGCCATGGTTTCCGGCCTGAACGCCAGAGACATTGCGGTTTATAAAATGTACTTCCGCTCTATGGAGCTGAATATCCGACGCCTGGAAACGCAGCGGGTTGAGCTGCGAAATAAGGTGGAAGAAAAACAGGCAAGCGTCGTTCAGACGAATCAGGAGATATCCGGTCTGGAAAAACTGCGCGACAAACAGTTCGATGAGTACAACGCCGGCTGCCGCAGGCAGCAGGAGCTGGAAATCGAAGAATTTGTTTCGCAGGGGATTAAAGTTTCCTGATCCTTTCTGAAGTTTATTTGATATAGTAATATTTGGAAGGAGGTGAAAATCAATGGTGCAACAAATCAGTGTACAGCAAATCAGCCTGCCGAAGGCAGAGCCCAAAGAGAAAATTCAGCCGGAAACAGCCAGCTTCAAAACCGCTCTGAAAAAGGCCGAAAATTCTCTTCCGTCCAAAGCGCCCAAAGCGCCGAAAGACGAAACCGGAAAAGCAGTTACACAGACGTCGGGCGAAGAAGCGCTCCCCGCAGAGAAAGAAGAAAAACTGCCGGAGGCCGGCCCGCAAAACAACATCGTTTCTCCGCTGATGCTTTGGCTTCTGATGGGAAATGCCTCTTCCGCAGAACAGGGTGTGCAGTCTTCGACAGATCCTTTGACCGCGACCGTCCCGCAGGTGCTTTCCGCTTCTTCTGAAACCGTTCAGACAGCTCTCACAGCCATCGGTTCCGCAACGGGAAAAACGGGCGTGACGCTGCAGCAGCTTTTTCAGCAGCAGATAAGTTTGCAGACGCAGCCCACCATACCGGCAGCCCAGACGGCGAATCCCCCTGCCGTGCAGCAGACAATCCAGCAAGTGCAGGTGCAATCACCGGTACAGTTCCTCACTCCGCAGCAGACGGAAACGCCCGTACAGCCGATCGTACAGGAAACGGTGCTCCCGCAGTTTGCGGTACAGACAGCCGATCCGCTTTCCGCTTCTTCCAAAACGGAGCAGAAAGGGAATCAGGTGGTTCAGGGAATTCCCTCTCTTTCGGCAGATGCTTCCGGCACAGCCGCCGCAATGCCTGTTCCAGTGCAGACCCAGCAGAATAATCTCGGCTCCGCCTTATCCGGCCATATGCAGGACAAGCCCGCCGATACAATGGGGAACACTTCCGAGCAGCACAGCGATTTCGCTGCTCTGTTCGTCAGCCAGAACGATTCCGTTTCCGCACCCTCTGCGGCGCATGCTTCCGCTTCGTCCAAGCTTTCTGCCGGTACGGCCGCACATCTGACGGAACAGATCGTCAAAAATGTTCAGGCCAGGAACAACAGCTTCCGCATGGAGCTGTTCCCGCAGGATCTCGGCAAGGTTTCTGTTTCTCTTAAAATGGAGCAGGGCCTGTTGGTAGTGGATATTCTGGCAGACAGCCCCAGAACACAGAGCTTGCTGGCATCCGGGTCCGGTGAAATCCGTTCTTTGCTGGAGTCAGCCGTAGGCCAGCCCGTTCAGGTGACACAGCCGCCGCAGGACGCCCCCGCTTATTACCAGCAGGAGCAGGAATCCTCCGGTCAGCAGCAGGATGAGCAGCAGAGTCAGCAGCATCAGGAACAGGAAACGACAGAAGATTTCCTCAGTGTTCTTCAGCAGATGAAGGAACAGAGCAGCATCCTATAACGAAGGAGGTGTCCCATTGGATATCAGCCAAATCAACAGTTACAGCAGTGCATCCACCAAAAGAAGCAGTGCCAATTCCTCGTCTTCCCTCAGCATCGAGCAGTTTTTAAGCCTGCTTGCGGCACAGCTTTCGAATCAGGATGTTCTGAACCCGACGCAGGATACCGAGTTTGTGGCTCAGATGGCACAGTTCACTTCATTGCAGGCTCTGGAAAACCTGAACCAGTATGCAAGCTATCAGTATGGCAGCTCACTCATTGGAAAAAAGGTCAGCGTCGCGATGTATGATTCCACCGGCAAGTACGTCTCCGACATGGGTGTCGTCACTCAGGCCGATTATTCGTCCGGCGATACGACCGTTACAGTCAACGGCAGATCATACGGGATTGCCAATATTATGGAAGTGTTCAACGACGCAAGCTACGGCTCTTATCAGTATGCAGCTTCTCTGGTAGGTAAAAAAGTTCAGGTCACCGGCTATGATGTGAACGGAAACGTGGTAGAGAACACGGGAATCGTTTCTTCCTGCACCTTTGCTTCCGGCGAGGCCATGGTGGTTGTCGACGGTCAGAAATATACGCTTTCGGCTGTGCGCCAGGTTCTTTCGCAGAATGCAGATCCGGAACCGACCGATCCTGAAACCTCCGATGATACGACGGTTCCCGATACAGATTCATCAGGTTCTACAGATCCGGACACCGAAGGATGAGCTGCTTTTTGAGTCTTTCAAAAAGGAGTCGCTATGAACGATTTAGAATTTAAGAAAAATTATTCCGCGTTGATCCCGCCAAGCTACGGTGTGACGAATCCGTCGCCGTCTCAGGCGCAGAAAACACAGGAAAATCCCCAGAACAGTGAATTTGCTGCGCTGGTACGCCAGTCGCTTTCCAAAAACAGTCAGCTGAATTTCTCAAAGCATGCTGTTCAAAGACTGGAGTCCCGCTCTATTGAGCTTTCGCCCGAACGGCTGACACAGCTCAGCGGTGCGGTAGAAAAAGCCAGAGCCAAGGGCGTGCGCGATGCGCTGATTCTGGATGGAAGTACGGCATTTATTGTGAATGTCCCGAGCAGTACCGTTGTTACCATGTTGAATGATCGGGAAATGACAGATAACGTGTTTACCAATATTGACGGAGCCGTTGTATTGTAACCGGACCTCGCAGAGGAAGTTACCGGGCTTTGACCGACAGATAAGCCCGACGGCGCCGGACACAGAAAAGGAGATTATATTATGCTGAGATCACTTTTTTCCGGTGTTACCGGTCTGAAATCCCATCAGACCAAAATGGACGTCATCGGCAATAACATTGCCAACGTCAATACTTATGGCTTTAAATCTTCCCGCACCACCTTCCGCGACGTGTACTATCAGACCATTTCCTCTTCCACTTCCGCCAGCGGCACCCGAAGCGGCAGCAACGCCTCCCAGGTCGGTTACGGCACCTCGGTCGCGTCGGTGGATATCCTGAATACCCGTACCGGCTATGCGGCTACCGGCAACTCGATGGATTTGTACATCGACGGCGAGGGCTATTTCGTCGTGCAGGACGGCAACGGCAACGAGCACCTGACGCAGGTGGGTACCTTCGGCTTTGATGGCGACGGCAACCTGACTGACGGCAACGGCAACTTTGTGTGCGGCTATTCGGTAGACAAGCTGAAAAGCACGGTTTCCGTGGGTGGTGCGAAAGTCGACTTCGACTTTATCTCCTCTACCGACAGCACGAAGAATGGCAGCTATACAATTGACGGAAAAAACACGAGCTATATTGAAGGCTACACCTTTAAGGTTGTGGATGGCGGTGCGTCTGCAACAGAGGGAGTGGAGCTGGATCCTACCCAAAAAACCATTACCGTCACTTTGCAGACTACAAATATGACTAAAGAAAAGCTTCAGAATATGCTGCAGACGGGCACTTGGCAGGTCACTGGCGAAACCAGCACCGGCTTGGGTTTTGCTATTAAGGATTCCAATGGCAATGCTCTGAAACAGGCCGATGGCACCACAGACCTCCAGTGGGCTGACGTGCTGAAGCTCACCCAAATTAAAGTAGACGGCGCTGCTGATGCCTCCACTAAGGATGATGTAATCAAAGCCACCACCGGCAAAATTGCGGAGGAGGCGACTTTCGAGGGGAGCGGCTCCGGTTCGGCAGCCCTGAAAAAAATCATTAATAACAAGGGCGAAATGAAGAATATCGCTGTTGGTATGGACGGCACGATCACGGGTGAGGACGTTGACGGTACCATCCAAATCATCGGTAAAATTGCCATTGCGAACGTTCCGAACCCCGACGCCCTGCAGCACGAAGGAAACTCCTATTACAAGGCGGTCAACAACACCGGCGTGATTACCTACACCACACCGGGCGAGAGCAACACCGGCGTGCTGAGAAGCGGCGGTCTTGAGATGTCCAACGTAGACCTGGCAAATGAATTCTCTGATATGATCATGACCCAAAGAGGATTCCAGGCCAACTCCAAAATGATTACCGTCAGTGATGAAATGCTGGAAACACTGGTCAACCTGAAACGATAATTAAAAGCGGCTGCCGTTCCTGAGCCGGGGTCGGTTCAGGAACGGTGGTCCCATATCAAAGAGGGATGTGCATTATGGTAGAGCTGACGAATATGAATGGCGTAGCGTTTGTGCTCAACAGCAATCTGATCGAAACCATTGAACTGATTCCGGAAACAAAAGTGACGACGACGACCGGAAAATATTTTCTTGTGAAAGAAAAGCCGGAAGAAATCGTTCAAAAGGTCATTGTTTACAATCGAAAGATTTTCCAGAATGTCATTCGCACTTTGTAGTGCGGCACATGCCCAGGCTTCCCTGTGGGAAGCCGTCCGGATCCTCCGGAGCTGTCCTCGGGTGTTTCGCGAGGGTCAGGACTTGTTTTTATACCGCAGATTTTAACTTGACGAGGGATTGGTGGTACTATGGCGGAAATATTGTCGCAGCAGCAGATCGACGAGTTGCTGGGCAGTTTGCAAAGTGGAAATGTCGATTTTAAAGATGTAGAAACCCAATCAAACGGCCCGAAAGTAAAAGAATATGACTTTATGTCGCCCAAAAAGTTCTCTCGGGAGCAGCTGAAGTTATTGGATAATATTTTTGATAACTTTGCGCGAATGTTCAGCCTGCAGCTGGCCAGTATGCTTCGTATCTCGTGCCAGATGGAAATTTTGCAGGTAGAGGAAGAGGACTACAAGGAATTCAACAATGCGCTCAACGATTCCGTTTTGGTCGCAATGATCGGAATGCACAATCAAGAGCATCGCATCGACGGAAAACAGATTTTGATGGAGCTGTCCCGCCCGATTTCGTTTTCCATTATTGACCGTATGCTGGGCGGCAACGGCTCCGGATACAACGTAGACCGAGATTATACCGATATTGAGCTTGCGCTCATGGAGTACCTGTTTAAGCAGATGCTCACTATGATGAAAAATTGCTGGTCCAATTATATCGAAATTGATCATACGCTCGATATGATCGAAACAAATTCGCGCTTAATGCAGTCGATACAGCCCGATGAATCCGTTGCCATCGTGGTCATTGAGATCACGCTGGAGGATAATTTAAAAGGGAATATGAATATATGTCTGCCGGCCGCTTCGCTGGAGGAGATTTTTAAAGTCTTTAACTCCAAATATATCAAAATTCCGCGTAAGGATGACCCTGAGGTGGAGCAGGAACGCAAAGAGATCATCATGAAAGGCCTGAAAGCATCGCCGCTTTATGTCTCGGCCGTGCTTGGAAAAACGCAAATCACTCTGAAGGACTTTTTAGGTCTTCAGATTGGGGACGTGATCACCCTGAATACACCGCTTGAAGAAAACCGGATCACGGTATGTGTGGAAGATCTTCCATGGTTTACCGGGATGATCGGAACCAAAAAGAAAAAATACGCGGTGAAAATCGATCAAATCTTATAATTTTCGAATGGAAAGGTGATTTCTATGGAGCCTAACGGGTCTAATCACGAGGAACTGATGTCGCCAATGGAAATTGACAGCATTGGCGAAATCATGAATATCAGCCTGGGGTCGTCTGCCACTACAGTTTCTACTTTGCTGGATCAGCGCGTGAATATTACCACACCCCGGGTAACCATCGTCACAGCGCAGGAATTTGAGTTCAAGGGCCTTGAGCCCGCCGTGGCAGTCGAAATCAATTATGTCAGCGGTTTGGACGGAACGAATGTGATGGTTCTCAAAGAATCGGACGTTCGCATTATTGTCGGGCTGCTGCTGCAGACAGAATACTCTGAGGAAGATTTTGTCCTGGACGAAATGAGCCTTGGTGCGATCTGCGAAGTTATGAATCAAATGATGGGCGCTTCGTCCACTGCGCTCTCGCAGCTTTTGAACCGCCCGATTAACATATCGCCGCCGGATTCTTTTAAAATAGAGAATCCCGAGCAGTTCAAGAAGAAATATTTTAACGACGACGAGCCGATTGTCACAATTCATTTCAATTTGATGATCGGAGAGTTGACAAATAGTGAATTCATCAGTATTATGAGCCTTGGCTTGGCAAAGGATTTAATTTCCAGCTTTGGGTTCGGCAGTTCCTCTTTGGAAAATACACCTGAGTCTGCACCGGTTCAGTCAGCGCCTCCTGCGGCGCAGGCCCCGGCAGCTGCGGCTCCTGTGGCATCCACGCCTCCTCCGGCAGCAGTACCCGCTCCGGCGCCGTATCCGGCTCAGCCGGCTTATGCAGCTCCGGCCGCGTATCATCCCGATCCGCAGGCAGGCTTTGTGCAAACGGCCTACGGTGTTCCGGCCGCGGCGTACAGTGCACCGCCTGTTCCCATGGCATCGCCGATGCAGCCCACGCCTGTCATCCGCGGCGGAAATATGCGCCAGCCCGAGAGCCCGTCATACGAGATCCAGAGCGCGTCGTATCAGAACTTCGACGAGCAGGAAACAGTATTGACCACCGATCAATCCAATAACCTGAACATGATTCTGTCGGTACCGCTTGAGGTAACGGTAGAAATCGGCAGTACCAAGCGTAAAATCAAAGAAATCCTCGATTTTACCGCCGGTACGATCCTGGAGCTGGACAAACAGGCCGGTTCACAGGTGGATATTTTTGTGAATGGTCAGCGGATTGCCAAGGGCGACGTTGTTGTTGTGGATGATTACTACGGAGTCCGTATTACTGAAATATCAAGTAATGTTGATATTATCAATGCTTTAAAATAAAGAATAAGGATTTCATCTTATAGGAGGAACGATCATGGGAAAGAAAATTATGCTGGTGGATGATGCTGCATTTATGCGGATGATGATTAAAGACACCTTGCAGAAGAACGGCTACACCGAAATTGTGGAGGCCGGCAACGGCGAGCAGGCTCTCGCAACTTACGCGGCTGAAAAGCCGGATTTGGTTCTGATGGACATCACCATGCCGGTGATGGACGGTCTGGAGGCGCTCCGCCGCCTCCGCGAGATGGACAGCAGCGCCAGGGTGGTTATGTGTTCGGCGATGGGCCAGGAAACCATGGTTGTGGACGCACTCAAGCTTGGCGCAAAGGATTTTATTGTGAAGCCCTTTAAGCCGGACCGTATCATGAAGACAGTTAACAGCATTTTAGGCTGATGTATATTCAAAGGGGGAGAGCGCATGGGTGACGACTTTTTCTCTTTGCTGTTCTCTCTGTTTGGCATAGCGATCATTCTGTTTGGCTGCTATGCGTTCAGCAAGTATGCCGCAAAGAAGATCAATACATTTTCCAATTCCCAGAATATTAAAATTCTGGAAAAGGTTCCTTTGTCGCAGGACAAAGGACTGGCCCTGGCGCAGATATGCGGTAAGTATTACTTAATCGGCTTTTCCAGCCAGAGTATTGAAATTTTGCAGGAGCTTTCGGCCGATGAGCTGAAGCCGGAGGAAGAAAGCAGGCCGGCGGCCAGCTTTGTGAATCTGTTTCAGCAGGCCAGAAAAAACGGATGGAGCGTGAAATCGTTTGATGAGTTCAGGGGAGCCGAAGCCGGAAAAAGAAAAGGTAGAGGCCAAAACAGTGAAGACGAAGAGCCGTAAAAAAATTCTGGTAACGGCGCTGCTTTCGCTGGTGCTGATGGCTTTTCTCCCGATTCAGGCGTCCGCCGCCTCCACCGGAATCCAGATCAACGGCAACGGGGTAGATACGCTCGAGATGATCCAGATGTTTTTGATTCTGGCTCTCGCACCGTCCATTCTGATCATGACGACGTGTTTTACGCGGATCATCATCGTGCTGTCATTTCTGCGCAATGCGCTGGGCTTGCAGCAAACGCCCCCGAATCAGGTGCTGATCGGGATGGCCCTGTTCCTGTCGCTGTTCATCATGTCGCCGGTGCTCACGCAGATCAATGAGGACGCTTACCAGCCGTATAAAGAAGAGCAGATCACGCAGGAGCAGTTTGTTCAGAGGGCAGCTGTACCGATGAAGGAATTTATGCTCAAGCAGACCAAGAAGGATGATTTGAATCTGTTTTTGAACCTTTCCAAAACGGAAATCAAGTCCGCAGAGGAAGCGCCCCTTACGGTGGTGATTCCCGCGTTTATGACCAGCGAGCTGCGCCGGGCTTTCCTGATCGGTTTTCTGATCTTTATCCCGTTTTTGATCATCGACATGGTGGTTTCCAGCACGCTGATGTCCATGGGTATGATCATGCTGCCGCCTGCTATCATTTCTCTGCCGTTCAAGCTGCTGCTGTTCGTGCTGGTAGATGGCTGGGGCCTGCTGTTCAAGACTCTGGTCGCCAGCTTTAACATGTAGCGTTGGCGCCACACTATTCGGAAGGATTTTTATTTCATGACGACATCTGAGATTATCGGGGTATTTCAGGCGGCGATTCTCGCCACCATGAAGCTTGCGCTGCCGATTCTGGTTTCCAGCGTGCTGATCGGCCTTGTGATAGCGGTGCTTCAGGCGGCGACGCAGATTCACGAGCAGACGCTCTCGTTTGTTCCGAAGCTCTTGATCATCGCCGTGGTGCTGATTCTGCTGGGGCCGTGGATGATGGAGGTCATGAGCGATTTTGTTACTTACATTTTCAGCTTGATCGCAAGCCTGAATTAGGGACTGTTTGATCAACAAGTCCAAAAAAGGAGCAGAAAGGGTTCGGAATGTTAGATCTTGTCACTCTCAATTACAACGTAACTCTTTTGCTCCTGATTTTTATGCGTATGACGGGCTGTGTGGTATTCAGCCCGATTTTTGGGCGAACCAGCATCCCGGTGGTGATCCGGGTGGGCCTGACGCTCATGTTGTCACTGTTTTCCTATCAGCTTGTTCCAGTGCGGACGGTGGTGCTCCCGAGCTTTCTCATCTTTTTTGTCACCATGCTGCGCGAATTGCTGCTGGGCTTTCTGATCGGCTTTATCATTCAGATGTTTTTATCGGTGATTCTGATCAGCGGTGAAAATATGGACATGCAGATCGGTATCTCCATGTCGAAGATTTACGATCCGCAGAGCAACGTTTCCATGCCGATCTCCGGCTCCTTCATCAACGCGATGTTCTTTCTCCTCTTTTTTGCAACTGGTGCTCATCGAACGCTCATTCAGGTGTTTGTGCAGCTCTGTGTCATGGTTCCATATGGGGAGCTCGCCATCGATCGGCAGATTTTTTCCCATCTGGTGGAGCTGTTCCGCCTGATCCTGATCTACGCGGTGAAAATGTCGCTGCCGATCATGGCGTCGCAGCTGATTACGGAATTTGCGGTTGGTCTGGTCATGAAGGCCGTGCCCCGGCTGAACATTTTCATGATCAATATACAGATCAAGGTACTTCTGGGTTTTGGGATTCTCTTTCTGATGGCCGGGCCTTTGGCGTCCTTCCTTGAAAGGATGATCGACCTGATGTTTGATCAGATCGGCGGGGTTTACCGGATGCTGATGTAGCGTGGCGCCATTCCCGCTGATTCTGAAAGCGGTGCAAAAGGGGGGATGACAGTGCCGGACAGCAGTAAAACCGAAAAGGCGACCCCGAAAAAACGGGAAGACGAACGAAAAAAGGGTAATATCTTTCAAAGCACAGACATTGTCAGCGCTCTGAGCCTGCTGGTCATTTTTATGATTCTGCGCGCGACCCTGCCGCACTCCTACGAATTCATGCAGCAGTTTCTGACCCGCTATTTTTCCTACACCTCTTCGATGGACAGGATGACGCAGGCCACGGTCATCGATATTGCCAAGGACTGCACTGTGGCTATATTTTCTCTGGCGGGGCCGATCATGCTCGCCTCTATTGCGGCGGCGATTATCGGTACCGGCATACAGACGAAGCTGAAATTCTCGAAAGAAAAGATCAAGTTCAAATTCTCCAATATCAGCCCGCTGCAGGGGCTCAAACGTATTTTTTCCCTTCGCTCTGTGGTGGAGCTGTTTAAATCCATCATCAAAATCGCGATTATGCTCTATTTGCTGTACACCTCGCTTCTGAGCATTTCGAATGATTTTACAAAGCTGATGTTTGCGGATGTCTACCAGGGAGTTCTGTTTATTCTGCGCAACATCATGAGCATTGTTTTAAAGCTCTGCGTCGCGTTTATCGCGATCTCCGCGCTGGATTACCTGTACCAGTGGTGGGAATACGAGCGGAATATCCGCATGTCAAAACAGGATTTGAAAGAAGAATACAAGCAGATGGAGGGCGACCCGTTCGTCAAGAGCCAGCAGCGCGAGCGCCGCAGAAAAATGTCGATGCAGCGCATGATGCAGCAGGTTCCCATGGCGGATGTGATTGTCAGAAACCCAACGCATTTTGCCGTTGCCCTCCGCTATGACATAGAGAAAGACGCCGCCCCGGTGGTGGTGGCAAAGGGGCAGGACTATTCGGCGCTGCGCATTATCGAGATCGCCGAAAAACACCATATCCCCATGACGGAAAATAAGCCCCTGGCTCAGGCACTGTACCGAGAGGTAGAGGTAGACCGGCCCATCCCGGCGGAATATTATGTGGTTCTGGCAGAAATTATGGCTTGGGTGTATTCCATGAAAAGAGGTTCAGCAGATATTGAAGGTTCTAAATAACGTTATAACAGTTTTTGTTATCATTATTATCGCTTTTATCATCATACCTCTTCCCACATTCTTTTTGGACATGATGTTCATTCTGAACATTACCTTGTCGATTCTGATTTTGCTGATGACCATGTACGTGAAAAACTCGCTGCAGTTTTCGGTTTTTCCGTCCATGCTTCTCATTACGACGCTGTTCCGGCTTTCGCTGAACATTTCCTCCACGCGTCTGATCCTGAGGGAATCCGGCCATGCCGGGCAGGTGATTTCCACGTTCGGCACGTTTGTTCTGGGCGGTAATATCGTCATTGGCTTTATTATCTTTCTGATCATCGTTCTGGTCAATTTCCTCGTCATCACGAAGGGCGCGGAACGCGTTTCCGAAGTTTCGGCCCGTTTTAAATTGGATGCAATGCCCGGCAAGCAGATGGCGATCGACGCGGATTTAAGCTCCGGCCTGATTTCGGAGGAAGTCGCTCTGACCCGCCGCAACGACATTCAGCGCGAGGCGGAATTCTACGGCGCCATGGATGGTGCCACCAAGTTCGTCAAGGGCGATGCGATTGCGTCCATCGTCATTACGCTTATCAACTTTCTGGGCGGCACCATTATCGGTATGGTGCAGGGCGGGCAGGATTTCGGCACGGTGCTGACGACCTACACGATCGCCACCGTCGGTGAGGGCCTGGTCTCTCAGCTTCCCGCACTTCTGATCTCTACCGCAACCGGTATGATCGTCACCCGCGCGGCGTCCGATTCCAGCCTGAGCGTGGACGTGGCCCGCCAGTTCTCATCGCAGCCTTTGGTTCTGCTGATTTCCGGTGTCGCGATCTCCTTTCTCTGCCTGATTCCCGGAATGCCTCAGCTCCAGATTTTGCTGGTCGCCGGCACCATGATCACTCTGGGGATCGTGCTTCTCAGACACGCCCGGCAGACGGAACAGGAGCAGGCGCTGGCTGTGGCAGGCGCAGGGCCCGGTGCGGCAGTTGGCGCTGAAGTGGAAGATGAAACTGCTTATTACAAGAATATTGATAACATATACGGTCTGCTGCAGATCGACCTGATCGAGATGGAGTTTGGGTACAGTATTATCCCGCTGGTCGATGAAAACAGCGGCAGCAGCTTTATCGACCGTCTGGTCACGTTCCGCAAGCAGTTTGCCGTTGAGATGGGCATGGTGATCCCGGCAGTGCGCCTGCGGGATAACGGGATGCTCAATCCCAATCAGTATGTGATCAAGGTCAAAGGGGAGGTCGTCAGCGAAGGTGAGGTTCTCATTGACTACTACCTGGCGCTGGACCCCGGCAACCTGACCGGCACGATCGACGGCATAGAGACCATCGAGCCCGCTTACGGAATCCCGAGCAAGTGGATCACTACCGACAAAAAGGAACTGGCGGAGATTTACGGCTACACGGTAATCGATCCCCTTTCCGTTGTCGTTACCCATCTGTCGGAAACGATCCGCAAGCATGCCTACGAGGTTCTCACTCGTCAGGATGCCATTCAGCTTCTGGAATCCGCGAAGAAGGCCGATTCCGCTCTGGTGGACGACGTGGTGCCGAATCTGGTGTCTTACAGCCGCCTGCAGAAAGTGCTGTGCGCCCTGCTCAAAGAGGGTGTGCCGATCCGCGACATGGAAACGATCCTCAGCACGCTTTCTGATTATGCCGCTACCGTGCGCGAAACAGAGGTTCTAACCGAATATGTGCGTCAGGCCCTGAAGAGAACCATCACCCGCAAATGGTCCGACGGCGGTCAGATCCGCGTCATTACGCTGGACAGCGAGGTGGAGCGCGTCATCGCGAATTCCATCAACCGCAACGATCAGGGCTCGTATCTGTCGATGGACCCACAGACAACGCAGACGATTATTACGAAGCTGCTTGACAGCATCAAGAAGGTCAAGGCCGTCATCAATGTGCCGATCATCCTGACCTCGCCGGTGGTGCGCATTTATTTCAGCAAGCTGCTCGAGCAGTTTTATCCCGGCGCGGTGGTGCTCTCTTTCAGTGAACTGAATTCCGACGTGCAGATACAGGCCGTGGCGAATATTACTCTGGAGCCGTAAACCGGTGTTTATCAGACGATCGAACCCGATCAAGGAGGTGAAACAGCTGGATGGAACGAGTCATCACGAAGCAGAAAACGACGGAAGACCTGTGGGAAGAATACCTTCAGAATAAAGAGGAAGATGTCCGCAATACGCTTGTCATCCGCTATGGGTATATCGTCAAATGCATTGCCCTGAAAACAGTGGGAGCCTACCAGCATTTCACTTATATGGATGATCTGGTCAATGAGGGCCTGATTGCCCTGCTGGATGCGGTGGAAAAATTCGACCCGGAAAAAAAGGTCAAATTCGAGACCTACGCCTCCATTAAGGTGCGCGGCGCGATGATCGACTACATACGCAAGCAGGATTGCTTTCCGCGGCGCCTGAAACGGATCGCCAAGAACATCAGCGATGCGGAAAACACGCTCAGCTACGAGCTGGGCCGTTACCCCACAGAAAACGAAATGGCGGAGCATCTGAACGTTTCCGTTGAGGAATACCAGAAAATGCAGGCCGAAACCTGCGCGCTCTCCATGCTTTCTTTTGAAGAGATGATCTACGAAAAAGGCGTGGAAGATGTGCGGTTCAGCGTATCCAACGATTCCATTCAGGGACCGGAGCAGGTTGTAGCCGAAAAAGAGCTGCAGGTTGTTCTGGCGGAATACATTGAAAAGCTCAATGAAAAAGAGAAAATGGTCATTTCGCTTTATTATAAGGAACAGATGAAGATCAAAGAAATCTCGGCGGTCATGGGAATCAGCGACTCCCGCGTATCGCAGATTCACTCAAACGGATTAAAAAAGCTCAAGCGATTTTTGACGGAATACAATTCGTAAAGGAGACGATTCCTATGGAGAGAGGGTTTTACACACTGAGTTCCGGCATGCTGACCCAGTCCAGAAAGCTGACGGCGGTCAGTAATAACATTGCCAACGTAGAGACGGCCGGGTATAAAAGGAACATTGTGACCTCTTCTACCTTCGGCAACCTGATGATTCACCGCCTGAACAATCAAGGCGATGTGCCGATCGGTGAAATGAGCATGATGACTGCGGCGGATCAGACGAATGTGATTCATTCCGAAGGGAGCCTGAAGGAAACCGGCCGCACGCTGGATTTCGCGATTACGGGCGAAGGCTTCTTCGCGGTTCAGAAGGACAACGGATTGGTATATACCCGCAACGGCAGCTTTAATGTGGATGAAGAGGGCTACCTTGTCAGCCAAGACCTTGGCGGCCGCGTCATGGGCGCAAACGGCCCGATCCGCGTGGGAACAGACCAGTTTGATGCGGACGCACAGGGGAATATCAGTGTTGGCGGCACTCAGGTTGGGTCTTTGGCTGTTTATCAGTTTGCGGATTACAATGACCTGAAATCTGCCGGGCAGGAATCCTTTACCGCAGCGGGAGGCGCTCAGCAGATGCAGTTCCCTCAGCTCAAGTGGAAATATGTAGAGGGCTCGAATGTAGACGCCGCTCAGGAAATGACCGACGCCATTGCAATTCAAAGAGGGCTTCAGACCTGCACGCAGGCGCTGAAAATGTACGATCAGATTTTATCCCGCACCGTGACGGAGATCGGCAAGATATAAGATCGGTTTCATCGAAAGCAGCGCTTTCGATGCCAAATGATAAACGGGTTTATTCAGAAAAGGGGAGAGGTACGCATGATCAATTCATTTTATACGGCGGCCACCGGCACCATTCAGATGCAGAAGGGAATGGATGTAACGGCCAACAATATTGCGAACGTTTCCACCACCGGCTTTCAGGCGCAGAAGGGCGCCTTTGCCGATCTGGTGTATACCAATATCCATGCGGCTGAAGGAACGGATTCTGACCTCGTTTCCGGTCACGGGACGAAGCTTGCAAAGACAGATACCCTCTTTGCTGCCAGTGCGCTGGAAAACACCTCGCGTTCCCTCGACTATGCTCTGCCGGAGGCGTATCAGTTTTTCGCCATTCGCTCCGGGGATACGATAAAGTACACGCGCAACGGTAATTTCCATCTTTCCATGCAGGGGAACGCCAATTACCTGGTGTCTTCCGACGGCGGCTATGTACTGGGAGCGAACGGGCATCCGATTCAGGTGACGGACGAGAGTGCGGCGGCCCCGGTGGGAGTGTTCACCTTCTCCAATTGTGACGGCCTGCAGAGAGAGGCCGGAACTTATTTTGTAGAGACAGAAGCCTCCGGCCAGGCTCAGGCGGTAAGGGACGCAGAGGTGCGGCAGGGATACCTGGAAAACTCCTCCGTGAGCCTGCCGGATGAAATGGCGACAATACTGGAAACGCAGCGTGCTTTCCAGCTCAACTCCAAAATGGTGCAGATTTCGGACGAAATTATGCAGACTGTCAACAGTCTGAGGTGATTTTATAGTCAATTCACTTTGAAAGCAGTTTTCCATAAGAACGGCAATTTCTTCCCTCATCGAAAACGGGGGAAGAAATCAACCGCTTTTTAAAGTGGCATTACTATATACTGTCAGAAAAGGGTGATGATTGTGTTTCCCAAGAGTTTGGCAAAGTTTTGGAACAAGAAAGAGAAGACAGATCAGGATGCGGTTCGATCCACGGAGGGCATGACAGAACAGCCCGAGGACCCTGACGAAGCCATACCGGCTTCCGAACCGGAACAGACGGCAGAACCGGAACAGGCCGCGGAGTCGGAACAGGCGGCAGAATCGGAGCAGCCCTCTGAACCGAAAGAGATGACCGCGCTGGATCACATCAGGGAGCTGGAGCAGCTTCTCGGCATGGAACCGGAAAAACAGGAAAACCAGGTTCCGGAACAAAAAGCACAGGGAGAGGTGCCAACAAAGAGTGACCCGTCCGCGGAGGAGTCCTCCGAACCTCCGATCCTCGATTTGAAGGTTTCTTCAAACGGCATGCGCGCTGTTTTAGAGGTCACACTTCATTCCCTGAACCAGAAGGTAACCCCCGAAGAAATTCTGGCGTTCTTAGAAAGGAAAAAGATTTCTTACGGGATTCTGGAGGAGGAGATTCGCGAGTATTGCAAACAGGCTAATTTTATGCAGTCTCTGGTGTGCGCGGTCGGAAAGCAGGTGCTGGACGAGAGCGACGGCCGCATCGAATATTATTTTGAAACCGATAAAGTGCTCCGCCCTATCCAGCGGAAAGACGGTTCCTTGGATTACCGGGAGCTTGGGCTGGTCAAAAACATTTCAAAGGGAGATTCTCTTTGCGCGTTGATACTGCCAAACCCGGGAAGCGACGGTATGGATGTTTTCGGCAAGGTTGTGCCTTATCACAAAGGGGCGGTACCTGTTTTGCCCATTGGTGTGAATACGCAGGCTTCTGAGGATGGACAAACACTGATTTCTATGGTGGACGGCACGATTGAAATGCTGCCGAATGCGATCAACGTCAATGAAATTTTTATTGTCAAGGGCGATGTTGGCAGGGATTCCGGTAACGTTTCCGCCAAGTGCTCGGTTCTGATCCAGGGCGACGTAAAGAGCGGATTTTCTGTCAGCGCTGGAGGCGATATCACGGTTCGCGGAATTGTGGAGCACGCACACCTCGAGGCCGGCGGGAACATCGTGATTTCCCAGGGAATGAACGGCGGGGGAAGAGGTAGCCTGAAGGCCGGCGGCAATATCTCCGGCAAATTCTTTGAGAATGCGATTCTGGATGCACAGCACGAAATCTATGCCAGCATTATCATGAACAGCGTTGTTCGTGCCGGCGGATCGCTGATTCTGAATAAGGATATCGCAACGTTAGCCGGCGGTGAATGTACGGTGGGTTGCGGTGTTTATGCAAAAAACGTTGGGAATCCATCCGGAAGTGTCACCAAAGTGCGAATTGAATCCCGGGAACTGAATGCTCTTTTAACGGAAAGCTCAAAAAAGCTGAAGAACCCCGAGGTTCTGCTCCATGAGCTGGACAATGCCCGCCGGGAAATGCGCGAATTTGAAGATCAGTTCGAGCGGCTGCATCAGCAGTTTATCCAGCAGCACCCGGAAGATGACGGCACAAAATTTGAGCAGGTGAACAAAGCGGCTGAAAAGAAGCGTATTCAGTTCTCCAAAAAGATTGAAGAGCTGGAAGAGCAGCATCAGCAGTCAGAAGCTTCTTTAAATTCCTTCCTGAGCTATTCCATCATTGCCAAAGGCATGGTATACCCGGGGGTGAAGATGGAGATTGCCGGTTATACCTATAATGTGATCAAAGAAACAAGCTGCGCAAAATTTTATCTTACATATGGCAAGATTGAGTGGCGGCCTGCGACGCCGACTGATACGCCGGATACCATTAAACATTAAACATTAAACCCATGAAAAACAGATTCCGCTTCCAGGGTAGCACAGCGTTCCTGAGGCGGCGAAAGGAGTTGGAATTTTATGTTGAGCATTGACGAATTAAATGAAATACATCTGGACGTACTAAGAGAAATCGGAAATATCGGCGCTGGAAATGCAGCTACATCGCTCTCTCAAATGCTGAACGCAGAAGTCAACATGTCTGTGCCCAAGGTGCGGATTCTGGATATCAGCGACGCGGCCACCGCTCTTGGCGGCCCGGAAAACCCGGTCGTCGGGATTCTGACAAAGATTTCGGGGGAAATTGACGGGCTGATGATGTTTATCGTCGGACAGTCCTTTGCGGGGGCCGTGCTGGAAAGCCTGCTCGGCGAAAAGCAGGTCAGCTATGCCGCTCTTACCGAGATGCAGCTTTCCGCTATTTCCGAGATCGGCAATATTATGATTTCGGCGTATCTCGGGTCCATCAGCACCTTGTCCCAAATGTCCATCAAATCCTCCGTTCCGGCCATTGCGGTAGATATGGTCGGCGCCCTGCTGAGTGTGCCTGCCATTGAAATGCGCACCGTTTCGGATAAAATCATCTTCATTCAAGAGGATTTTCTCAGCTCTGCGGATGATATTACCTCCAATATGATGCTGATTCCGAGCATGGAATCGCTGGATAGATTAATGCAGAAATTAGGGATCCAATTATGAGCAATATGATAACCATCGGCATTTCCGATATGAAAGTAGTGAAGGGTGGTGAGCAGCTTGTCACATATGCGTTAGGTTCCTGTGTGGGTATTTGCCTGTACGATCCTCTGCGCAAGGTTGGCGGTCTGGGTCACATTATGCTTCCCAAATACCCTGCGGGAAACCCGAAAGAAAACAAATATCGGTTTGCTGATACCTGTATCACTGAAATGCTTCGGGAAATGGAACGGCTGGGCGCTTCTCGCGCCCAGCTCACGGCCAAAATCGCCGGGGGCGCCAAGATGTTCGAGGTTTCGGGGGACTCGGCCTTCGGCAATATCGGCCAGAGGAATGTAATGGCTGTTCGTGCCATGCTGGCCTATGAGAAGATTCCCATCAAAGCGCAGGACACCGGCCTGAACTACGGCAGAACTTTATATTTTACAACGGATGACGGCGTGATGACAATCAAATCCTTTGCGAATGGCGTGAAGGTGTATTGATCCCGGCGAAAAAAGCTTTCTATAAAATCCTGTAACGCGGATTTTAAAGAAAGCTTTTTTCCTAATCAAATTCCATTTCAAATGATTGCATGACTTCTCAAGCGGGCAACAAAAAAGAGGAAACGGAAGATCCGTTTCCTCAATCTGTATCTTTTCAGATCAGTCGCTGCTGAAGGGCAGCAAAGCGATATGACGGGAGCGTTTGATCGCAACGGTCAGTTCACGCTGATGATGTGCGCAGGTGCCGGTGACTCTGCGGGGCAGAATCTTTGCACGCTCTGAAATAAAGCGGCGCAGCTTCGCTACATCCTTATAATCGATGGTGTCGATCTTTTCTACGCAAAAACTGCAAACCTTTTTGCGTCCCTTACGTCCGCCGCGACGATTGTCGCGCTCGGGCCGATCGTTTCTATCAGCCATGCCAAAAGCCTCCTTTTCTCAATTCAAAAAATAAAGTAAATACGTGAGAAAATCAGAACGGCAGATCGTCGTCTGTCGGGATTTCCTCAAAATCACCTGTGTTTCCGCTGGTGTAGGCGGGGGCAGAGGGCATCGGCGCATCGGAACGGCTGTAAGAGCCATATCCGGGGCTCGGAGCTCCACCTTCGCGTTTGGACTCCGCAAAATGCACGTTATCCGCCACGATTTCAAAAGCCTTGCGCTTGTTTCCGTCCTTGTCCTGATAGCTGCGGGTTTGAATCGAGCCCTGAACTGCAATTAACTGTCCCTTGCGGAAGTACTTGCATACAAACTCCGCGGTAGAACGCCATGCGACGATATCGATAAAATCCGCCTGACGCTCCGCGCCGGACTTAACATAAGACCGATCCACCGCAATCGTGAAGCTGGTGACGGCAATGTCACTGGTAGTGTGACGAAGCTCAGGGTCAGCAACCAGCCTGCCCATTAATACAGCCACGTTGAGCATATCGATCACTCTCTTTCAGCAGTTTCAGTTTTCTGGACTTCAACAGCCTTTTTCGGCTTTTCTTTCTTTACTTCTTTTTTGACAATGAGAGAACGAAGAACTCCGTCGGTGATCTTGTAGATACGATCCAGTTCCGCGATGAAGTCGGGAGCGCTGGTGAAGCTGATCAGGGTGTAGTAACCCTCGGTCTGCTTCTCAATGGGATACGCAAAACGGCGTTTGCCCCACTCGTCCACAGAGTCGATCACAGCATTCTTTTCGATCAGAGTCTTAAACTTCTGAACATTTGTCTGGACTGCCTCTTCACCCTGTGTTGTAGACAGAATGAATACGGTTTCGTAAGAATTTTTTACATCTGGCATTTTAATTGCACCTCCTTCTGGACTTTGGCCCCAGCAGGACGCTGGAGCAAGGATTATGAAAAGCGCTGCCCGGTTGGGGCAGGCCTAACAGACTAATTATATCAGCGAGGTTAAGGGGAGTCAAGCTATTTTTTCGCTCCGCAAGAATTTACTGGAAAAGTGATTCTTTCAAATAACGTGAATCGGAGAAAATCAAGCACTTATTCTCAAGCGGTGGCATATCCCACTTTTTATAAAGTATCTGCAATTTCCTTGATATACTTGCGGAAGCCTTCTCCAACCTCCGGATGCTCCAGCGCCACTTCCACCGTAGCCTGCAGAATGCCGAGCTTATTGCCCATATCATAGCGTTTGCCGGTGAACTCCACCGCGGTCATCCCCACGGTTTGGGCCAGCACGCGCATGGCGTCGGTCAGCTGGATTTCTCCGCCGCTTCCGGGCGGGGTACGGTCAAGAATATCGAAAATCTCCGGCGGCAGCACGCAGCGCCCCAGAATGGAGTAGTAAGAAAACACCTTATCGGGCGAGGGCTTTTCAATCATGTCGGTGCAACGGAACAGGCGGTCGCGAAGCGGTTCCACCTTCAGCGAGCTGTATCGGCCGATCACCTCGGGCGATACCTCGTTCACTCCCAGCACGCCCTTGCCGAATTCCTCATAGGCGCGGATCAGCTGGCCGCAGGCCGGGTCTTTTCCGATGATCACGTCGTCACCGTAAAGTACGGCAAACGGTTCGTTCCCGATAAAGGAGCGCGCACAGTTTACCGCGTGCCCAAGGCCGCGGGTTTCCTTCTGGCGCACAAAATAAATATTGGCCAAACGGGAAATCTCCACAATACTGTTGAGGGCAGCTTCTTTATCAGCGCCGCCCTTCGCCAGATGGGCTTCCAGCTCCGGAGCGCGGTCAAAATGGTCTTCAATCAGCCCTTTGCCGCGATTGGTAATGATCAAAATATCGGTAATGCCGGAATGAACGGCTTCCTCCACAATATACTGGATTGCCGGTTTATCCACAATGGGCAGCATTTCTTTCGGCATGGACTTTGAGACAGGAAGAACACGTGTGCCAAGCCCCGCGGCGGGGATGACAGCCTTCGTTATTTTCACAGAATTCCCTCCTACCAGTTATAATGAATTTAATAATTTTAGAATTAGATAACCCGCATCTAAATAGGTAGCGGGTATTTCCCTCTTCGAGTTTCAAGGTTCTCTCAGCCGTCGGCAACTTGTTGCCATTCACGGCGTGAGGTTGTTATAACGAGAATGAAATGGCTAATCATTTTACCCTCAAAATAACAACATATCCCCGCTCGAGGTTCTTATACAAAGAAATTCGGAAGATAAATAATAATAGAATAGCAGATGAGAAGGCATAAAGCCAGCGAAACGTTCACACCGCCGTTTTCCTGCAGCGCTTTGTCGTACTCGGCTGCTATAGGGTATTCTGTTTTCAGCTTGCGGATACCTTCCACACAGTGCCGGTAATACAAACGGTTGCCTGCAAAACCGCAGTACATCATAATACCAGCCTGAATCAAAAGCGTAAGCAGAGGGGTGAACAGCAGGATAATGCTGCCCGGGTCAAGCAGGTATACAAGCTCAGTGACTTTCATCAGCTCTTCATAAGAAGGGTATACGCTGGTGCTCACTCCCGCCTGTTCATACAGTTTCATCAGCAGGGGAGAGGAATAGTTCAGGGACACAAATGTGCTGATGACAAACAGAGCCGCCATCCACGCGGTAATGATCGTGCCGATCCGATACATTTTACGGTACAGCATCCATCCACCCGAGAACAAAAAGGCCGAAAAACTGAAATGCCCACGGTTTGTCCTCTTTTTATGGAAGAAAACCGAAAGAAAATAAGAGGAATTGTTCTGAACAAATTTCGCGATTTCTCCGGCGGTGATGTCGTCCTCGATCGGTTCGTCGGCCCGGATGGTAATGGGCGAAAAGGGGTTCGGCGCACTCTGGTACGGCGAATCGCCCTGCGCAGGGTCGAAAGGCGCATTGGGCGGGATGGGGCTGCCCGGATTCTGATACCCCGAATTCTGGTATGGATTCTGGTAGCCAGGCGGATCATTCCGGAAGGGCACCTGACCCTGGTGAGACGGCGAAGCCGCATCCGACCGGTTCAGAGAAGAACCGCACCGGCTGCAGAACAGCGCGTCCGACGGATTATTTCTGCCGCAAAGCGGGCATACAATCTCTGAATCCTTTTTAGGGGCGGCAGAATCCTCCGCGGGGGGAGTCCAGTATGTTCCGGTATTGTGCGTATCTGAAAACAGGCATTTGCCCTCTTTTTCATAACAGTGCCGATGGTAAGGCGCCCCGCAATCCGGGCAGACAACAATGTCATCGTCAGCCTGAAAGGGAATGCCGCAGACCGGGCATTTGATGCCAGTATACTTCATGCTTGAAAGCCTCCTGTAATAGATCGCCGGTGATCCATCCCCGGCGAGAGGATCTTTATATCCTTAATACAATTATTGTACCTAATTCTGCCGGAAACTGCAATCATTTCTTGCATAAGTTTTCAGTACGTTCACAGACTGACCAGGGGCAGAAAGATGGTTTTTCTTTACATTTGACCAAAAATAACTTATAATATTTTATTATTGTGCAGAAACAAAACTTTGATTTGTGATAGAAGGATGGTACGGATGCTGCAATTTGAGGAATTAAGGCTGGCACTGGAAAAGCTCAGGCCGGACATTAACGACCTGGCGGATGCGCTTGGGCTGCAGGGCATGAAGGAAGAGATTTCGCAGCTGGACGAGCGGGCCGCGATGCCCGGTTTTTGGGACGACATGGAGCGTTCCCAGAAAATCCTTCAGCGTTCCAGCATGCTGAAGAATAAAATCGCCAATTATGAAAAACTGTGTTCTTCTCTGGAGGATGCGCTGGCTCTGGTAGAGCTAGCGGATGAAGCCGAGGATCTCTCTTTGCTGCCGGAGGCACAGCAGGAATACCAGAAAATACAGACGGAGCTGGAAGCGATTCGCCTGACAACCCTGCTCAAGGGGGAATACGACGCCAAGAACGCGATCTTAACCTTTCACGCGGGCGCGGGCGGAACAGAGGCGCAGGACTGGGCCTCGATGCTGTACCGCATGTACTGCCGCTGGGCGGAGCGCCATGGCTTTCAGGTCAAAACGCTGGATTATCTGGATGGGGAAGAAGCCGGCCTGAAGAGTGCTTCCATTTTAATTGAAGGCATAAACGCATACGGCTTTTTAAAGAGTGAGGCGGGCGTTCACCGTTTGGTGCGCGTGTCTCCCTTTGACGCGTCGGGCCGCCGCCATACTTCTTTCGCTTCGCTTGAGGTCATGCCGGAAATCGACAGCGATACCTCTGTGGAGATCAGCCCCGATGATATTGAAATGCAGGTATACCGCGCGAGCGGCGCGGGCGGACAGAAGGTCAACAAGACCTCTTCGGCCGTGCGCCTGACGCATAAGCCCACCGGCATCGTTGTTTCCTGCCAGGTGGAGCGCAGCCAGTACCAGAACCGCGATGTCGCGATGAAAATGCTGATTTCAAAGCTCGTTGAGATCAAAGAACGCGAGCATTTGGAAAAGATTGAGGATATTAAGGGCGATCAGAAGGAAATTGCCTGGGGCAGCCAGATCCGCTCTTATGTTTTCATGCCCTACACGCTGGCCAAGGATCACCGTACCGGCTTTGAAATGGGCAATATCTCCGCCGTGATGGACGGCGATCTGGATGGCTTTATCAACGCATATCTCAAGGCGCAGAATCTTGGCACATTGGGAGAAAACATCGAGTAAACAGGGGGCCGTGTCTTGTCTTTTGTGAAATCTAAGATGAATTCCCTGAAGAAGAACCAGTTTTTAAAAAACGTAGCGGTTCTCACCGGCGGCACAGCCGTGGCGCAGGTGTTGCTGCCTTTTGCATTTATGCCGATTTTGGGGCGGCTTTACGGGCCGGAGCTTCAGGGTATTTATGGTATCTATGTGTACATCACCAGTATTACGCAGCAAATCGCCTGCTTCCGTTATGATTACGCCATTGTCGTGGCGGATAGTGATGAGGAGGCAGGCGGTGCCTTTGTACTCAGCGCTTTGCTGGCAGTTTTGTTTTCGGCATTGTTGGGGCTGATCATGTGGCCGTTTATTCCGCAGATCGGCACGCGTTTCCACCTGACGGGCGGTGCAGAAAACACTTTATGGATGGTTCCGCTGACAACATTAATCTGCGGCCTGACCACTGCGCTGAACTATTTTAATGTAAGGCATGAAAAGTATAAAGTAATTTCGGCTTCCAATATCATTCGTGTTTCCGTGATGATTGCGACCCAGCTTGTTTTGGGCTATCTTGGCGCGGGATATTGGGGCATGATTATTGGGCAGTTCCTTTCCTATTTCTTTGGCAACTTCCGTATGGTGATGACCCTCAAAGGGCGGATTCACCGTTATATGTTCCGCCTGCCTTTTTTAAAGAAGATTGCGCGTAAAAATGTGGCGTACCCCAAATATATGTTGCCCAGTGCCATCGCGAACAGCCTTTCGATGAATATGACGGGCCTGTTTGTTCAGATGCAGTTCGGCGGAATAATGAATGGCTATTACAGCCAGATTAACCGCCTGCTGGGTAATCCGCTTACACTGGTTTCCAGCGCGGTGTCCCAGGTGTTCCTGCGGGGCGCCTCGGCGGACAAGCACAACGGGGAAAAGCTGAGCAAGACCTTTTCCACGGTGACAAAATGGCTGACCATTTTGTCTATTTTCCCCTTCGGCTTCCTTTTGCTGTGGGGCGATCCGATTATTCCCTTGTTCCTCGGTCCGGAGTGGAAGCCGATTCCGGAATACCTGAAATACCTGATCCCGCTGTTCATGGTGCGGTTTGTTGTAACGCCTTTGACCAACAGTGCAATTGCACTCGGGCGGCAGAAGGCTACGATGGTCTGGCAATTCTTCCTGCTGATTACCGTATCGGTTCCGTCGCTGCTGACCTTTGTGATCCCCATGACGTTTGAACAGTATCTGCTGGCTGCATCCTTGCCGATGGCCGGTGCTTATCTGATTTTTTACCGTTTCTGCCAGACGATTGTCAGAAATGCAAAATAAGTAAAATGTGGAGAGGTAACTGAAATGCAACAAAAACAGAGTAAGCTGCGCCTGAAAGAGCGCTTCAGACAGATGACAGGCTACATGAAAAGCAACAAGCCTTTCTCCTATACGCTGGCCTTGCTGCTGGTTTCCCTGTTTTTTCTGGGGGTCAACACGTATCAGAATGTTTACAACGTTCTGATGAATGACGACGTGATCAACGAGGACGCCGTTAAGATTGAATTCCACGATAAAAACCTGGAACGCGAGGTGCGTAATCTGCTCGAGCGCCCCAAGGATGACATTTACGATGTGGATGTAGAGAAGATCAGTATTCTGACGATTCAGAATGTGCCGGTGAAGGATATTCAGGATTTGAAATACTTCAAGGGCCTTTCCAAGCTGACGATTTCTTCCGCAAAGATCACTGATGTCAGCGCGCTGAAGGATATTCCGTATCTCAAAGAACTTGATCTCTCCAGCAATCAGATTGCTGACGTTACTCCGCTGGGGCAGATCAATACCCTGCAGCGTCTGACACTGGCGGGCAACTATATTCGCGATATGTCTCCGCTGTACTCGCTGAAAAACCTGACGGAACTGAATCTGTCGGGCAACTCAATCATCGGCGTCACCTCGGATATCACAAAGCTGACAAATCTGAAAAGCCTGAATCTGTCTCGCAACCGCATTACCGATAACAGCGTTTTTTCGGGGATGCCGCAGCTGAATATTCTGAATCTTACCTCCAACCGCATCATGGTGGCCAAGCCCCTGACCGGTATGGATCAGTTGTATGAGTATTCTCTGGAGAGCAACTCTTTGACCACAATCGGTGATTTGGGCGATCTTCCTGTGCTGGAAAAGCTCAGTGTAGCGTCCAACTGTTTGACGGACATCAACTTTGCCTCAAAATATCCCTGGCTGTTGGAGCTGACGATCAGCCTGAACAACATTTCCTCTCTGGAGCCGCTGAAAAACAACACCGAGCTTCAGGTGCTGAAAATGCAGTACACCGACATTAAGGATGTTTCCATTCTGGAAAAGCTGCCGCAATTCAACTCCATTTTCCTGGATCCCGAATTTGACCGTTCGAAAATCCGCTTCTTGCAGGGCCGTTTCCGCAATGGCGACCTGCTGACAAAACAATATCTGCTGAACGAAAAATATGGCTTTGAGGAGACCGACGAATGATCTGGAAAGAGCTTATCGTTGTCCTTGGCCTTTTGATTTCGCTGATCTTGTTTAAAAAGGCATCGGCAACACTGAATATTGGAAAAATCAATCTGCTTTCTTATACGATGTACCTGTTTTTGCTGCAGACGTATATCGGTGCCGCCATGGTGTATCTGGGGGATCACAATCACTACACGATGAAGTACATTACGGTCGACAGCAGCTTTGACCTGATGTTCTACAGCGTTCTGCTTTCCGCGATTCTGTTCCCGCTGACCATCATCGTGCTGTATCAGTGCTTTCATATCGACATCAAGCAGCGCTACAAAAGCTATTTGAAAAAGTCGGTTGAGGTGAAGCATGAGAGACTGGCCTTTTATGCGATTTCGGGCATCGGGTTTATCTGCTGTGTGATGCTTCTGATCTATATCATCAAGATCGGCTATTTCCCCTTGCTGCGCCTGGTGCGCACTCCGGCCGGCTTTGAGTTCGGCGTGGAGCGCCAGCGGATTTCGCAGATCGTGATCGTCAACAGCTACGTCAAAAATCTTTTGCTGGGGCTGTTTCTGCCCCTGCTGTCTTATGTCGCGTTTGCCTACGCAGTGGTACTCAAAAAATTCTGGTGGTGGGCTCTTACCGCTGTGTTGGTAGGCTCGGCCATTGTTTCCGCGACCATCAATTTTGAGAAATCCCCGGTGCTGTTCTACCTGTTCGTGCTGCTCCTGATCCTCATGTATGAGCGCGGCGGCATCTCCCGCAGGGTGGTGTTCGGTTTCGGCGCCGCTATGGCTCTGTTCATCGTATTTATTTACGGGCGGATGGGGTACAGCTTTACCTCCGGCGACAGCAACTTTTATAACGGCCCGATCGGCCGCACGCTGTTTACCCAGGTGGGCACGCTGACGATGCACTTTGACTTGTTCCCGACGATCTTCCCGTTTCTGCATGGCCGCAGCTTGTCGCCGACGGCGATGCACCTGTTGGGCATCGACGGGAGCTATGTCCGTTCCGCCAAGCTGGTCATGGATTTTTACGGTTCCGAAAAAGTGTACGACGGTACCGGCGGTGTGATGAACGCCTTTTATATCGGCGAGGCCTATGCGAATTTCGGCTTCTGGGGGATGGTTCTCTCCATCGTGTATATGGGGCTTGTGATGGGCGTTCTGTTTTATGCGTTTACCCGTCTGCGTAAAACTCCGTATCAGCTGGCACTGACCGCGATGCTCACCAGCCGCCTGGCGTTGGCGACACAGGGCGGGTTCGTGGACTTTATTTACAATTTTCAAACCTATCTTCTGTTGTTCTTCCTGGTGGCCGGGCATTTCGCTCCTTGGATCTGGGAACGCCTATCGCCCCGTGCGCCGGCGGGCCTGATCAAGCTGTTGGATCGTCTCGAGGGAAAAGAAAAGAAGGCGGCGGGAAAATCATGACGATTTTATACCTGACTTATATTGATTTTGGGGATTTCCAGTCCGGCTCGTCCGTTCGCCCGCAGATGATGTATGAGGCGTTTCTGTCCCTTGGCTGCGAGGTCAAGCTCTTACAGGCGCAGCAGAACCGCCGCGAGCAGCGCCGTCATGCGGTGGAGGAGATCAACCGCTGGCTCGATATAAACCGGCCCGACTTCTGTTATGTCGAGAGTCCCTCCGGCCCGATTTTCCATGGCTTTGACCGAAAACTCATCCGTCGGGTACACAAAATGGGAATTCCGGTCGGGTATTTTTACCGGGACGCCGCTTTCCGTTTTGACGAGGTGTTCATCCCCGGCAGAAAGAGCCTCAAGCAGCACGTGATTGCGTGGATGTCGGAGCGCGACGTGCGGTTTCTCAAAAAGAATACGGATACTGTTTACCTGCCGACGGAGAGCATGGCTCAGTATTTTGATTTCCCGCATGTGGCATTTCTGCCGCCGGCCTGTATGGGCAGCCGCGGCAATAAACTGGGGAAACTTCCCGGCAAGCGCAGCATTTATGTAGGCGGAGTCTCGAAGCGCTACGGTACGGACACCTTGCTGAAAGCCTTTGATCTGCTCAATGGGGACGGGGACGAGTTCCCGCTCACGCTGGTCTGCCGTCCGCAGGGAGTCGCCTATATTGAAGAGAAGGTTCGGAACAAGCCCTGGCTGAAGCTGGTACATGCTTCCGGCGCAAAAGAGCTGGCTCCGCTGTATGAGCAGGCGGATTTGGCCCTTTATCCCATTGAAAAGAATGCGTATAACGACTTTGCCTTTTCCGTCAAGCTGATGGAATACCTGGAATACGGCCTGCCGATGGTGGCGGTAAACTGTACGGAAACCGAAAAGTTTATCCAGAAATATTCGCTGGGGCTCGTGTGCGAAAACGATCCCACGGATTTTGCAGAGAAAGTATCCGAGCTGCTTAGAGATACCGAGCTGTATGCCCGCTGTGCAAAAAATGCCGCACAGGCGGTGCAGGGAAACCTCTGGACAGACCGGGCAAAAACCGTCCTTGCAGATTTGGGCGGCAGTCAGGGGGAGAAGCAGGCATGAAAATAGCGTTTGTGTCGGCGGCCAGCTCCAGCCATACGGTCAAGTGGGTGAACGCCCTGTGTAAAAGAGGGCATAAGGTACGGCTGTATTCGCTGCCGGAGCATGAAAACCGCCAGAAAAACCTGAATCCTGAGGTAGAAGTAGTATATCTGGGCAAGAGCGGATTTGCCGGGTATTTTTTGAACGGCGGCGAGCTTCGCCGTGATCTGGCGGACTTTGCGCCCGATGTCATCAACGCTCACTATGCCAGCGGCTACGGCACGCTGGTTCGTATGGCACGCTCGCACCCGCTGGTACTGTCTGTGTGGGGAAGCGACGTGTATGAGTTTCCGCTGAAAAGCCCGGTGCATAAGTTTCTGGTAGCCGGTAACCTGAAGGCCGCGGATGTCGTGGCTTCTACCAGCGAGGTGATGGCTGATCAGGTACGCCGTGTCTTTGGGGAACAGCGCAAAATCTGGATTACCCCTTTCGGCGTTGACTGTTCGCAGTTTTCTCCGCAGCCGCAGGAGCATGATGGCTTTTGTGTCGGTGCAGTGAAAGCGCTGGAGGATGTCTACGGCATGGATGACCTGATTCGCGCGTTCGCGCTGTTTGTGCAGAAAGCACCGCCGGGCTCGTATTCCCTGAAGATTTACGGGAAAGGCAGCCGGCAGGAGGCGCTGCAGCAGCTGATCGATTCACTTGGTCTTTCTGAGTGCGCGAGTCTGTGCGGCGTGATCCCCAATCCGCAGGTGCCGAAGGTGCTGAGCAGTATGGACGCGGTCTGTCTGCCGAGCCGTTCCGAGAGCTTCGGTGTTTCGGCTGTAGAGGCGATGGCCTGCGGCGTTCCCGTGGTGGCCAGCAATGTAGACGGCTTTTTAGAGACTGTGGAGGATGGCGTCACCGGCTTTCTGGCTCCCTGCGGGGATGTGGAAGCGCTGGCAGAGCATCTGCTGAGACTCTGTCAGGATACCGCGCTGCGCAGCCGGATGGGCGAGGCGGGCCGTGAGCGGGTACTTCGTCTGTTTGATTTTAAAAAGAATGTGGAGCAGATGGAGCAGGTTTACGAAGCCGCGATTGCAGAACATAAAAAAGGGCTGTAAATGGGCCTCTGAAAAACATACAAACCATTGAAATTGCGCAGCCGCGAAGTTGTTTTACAATTTTATGGCTGCGCAATTTTTTCGGCAGTTTAAAAAAGCTTTAGCGCAAAATAAACCCCCGGTTTTACCGGGGGAATTAGAAATCTTTAGATACAAGAAAGCCTCCTTTTGCTAAAATAGATGTGGTCTGCCAACCGCACCAAAAGCAAAAGGAGGCTTTGTCGCGTGAACGACATACAAAGTTTATCACATTCTAAGTGGCGATGCCAGTACCATATCGTATTTGCACCAAAATATCGAAGAAAAGAGGTGTATGGAAAGCTAAAAGCAGATATCGGGCAAATATTGCGAAAGCTGTGTGAACAAAAGAGTGTCGAGATAGTGGAAGCGAATGCATGCGCGGATCACATACATATGCTGGTATGTATCCCGTCAAGCCTGAGTGTAGCGCAGTTTATGGGTTTTCTGAAAGGGAAGAGCAGCCTGATGATCTTCGACAGACATGCAAACCTGAAGTACAAGTATGGCAGTCGTCATTTCTGGTGTAGGGGCTACTATGTGGATACGGTAGGCCGCAATAAAAAAGCAATAGCAGAATACATCAAGAATCAATTAGAGGAAGATATAGCGTCAGACCAGATATCATTCAAAGAGTACACGGACCCGTTTACGGGTAGCAAGAATACGAAGGCATAAAAACAGGCCGCTTTAGCGGCGGCCCGTAATAGTAATGCGGTTGGCGGACTATTCGATGCCCCTTGAGGGGCTGTGCCTGTAATAAGCCCTTTTAGGGCTGGTGCATACCACCAGTTGAACTGGTGCTTTTGATTTTATTCTCTGTGGCTTTGGAATTTCCCCGAAAGCTTAGCCTGCTGCAAAATATGTCCTTCCATTTTGCGGAGGAGGTCTTACTTTCCGCTGTCTGAGGCCAAATCGATTTGGCAGTCCAGAACGAAAACGGTAAATACATAGGTGTGAATGGATCGCAGCGGCGGTTTCGGCCCCTTGTATCGGTTTCTGCCGTAAGCGATACCCTGTATGGCGCCGCCGAAGGAAGCAACAGTCCCGCCACGCGGTATTCCTTCTGGAATAACGGTTTGTACCGGCAGATTCCAAATCACCCAGTGGTTATAGTTCGGAAAAATAGGATGCGAGGCATCGTCGAGGGTAATTGCAATGGATTTTGCATTGGGGTCGATGCCTTCTATTTCAAAATCCGGAGACAGATCATCACCCCGGGCAGTATACCGTTCGGGAATCCAGGCTCCTTCCGCAAATGCACTGCTTTTGATTTTGAGCGTTTCCATACCATATCCTCCTGATATTAAGTATCATCGGATGAAACCTCTGATGTAAAGTTCGTAGTGGATAAACAGTCCATGTCGCAGAACCGGCTCTGAAGCTCCTGAAAGAATCTTGAAATATGGTAGCCGTCCATCAGCGCGTGGTTGACCAGAACGGTTACCGGGATTTTGATTCGACCCTCGGTCTGAAAATATTTTCCCCAGGTAATGCGCGGGTTGCTGTCGGCAGGGGACGGTACCGGCTGAACGAGTGCGGTGTAGCTTGCCCAGGGAAGGGTAGAGATGAAAAACAGCTGTTCTTCGTCCCCGCAATCCTCAATTCCCGCCGCTTCCTGCGCCTTTTTCTGCCTGTGCTTTGCATCAAGAAGATATTCCTGAAAGGGCAGGCGCTCATCCGCAGTACAGTAGCAATAGCTCCCGTTTTCCGCCGCAAGTGTATAGGAGGGAATGCAGTGGTCAAATTCAATGATTTTGTCTTGCCGGATCCGCTGACGAAATTCAGGGATCGCGTTTGCCGTACCGGTTACAAGGTACAGCAGTGTCAGAAAAAAGGGCCAGCCGTTTTCTTTGATGCAATCCATGAGCTCCGTAATATCAAGAGGAACCGTCATTCCGGCATAAGGGTAAGCCATGTTGCGGAAATAATCGAATTGCCCCCGGCGCGGGTAGTGTTCCATATCAAGATAATGATAATTCATGGTTCTCTCTCCTTATCGGGTAAGAAAACCGCTGGCTCTCATCCGAATATTGCTCCATCCCCTTGAGGGGAAGAGAGAAAGCAGATGAAAGCCAGCAGTTCAGATGTTTCGGCACGCGAAAACACTTGCTTTCATTTGTCAAAGTGTTCGCCGCGCAAATGAATTTTCTTAGCAGAAAGACGAGCCGTTGGAACAGGCTGGCTTTATTCTAGGGGCTTGTATATTGTCAGGCGGTTTCTCATTGGCTGTACCTATTAACATCCGTTTTGAAATACCAATGTACGCCTGACTCCTTCTGATTAAGATCAACTTTAATCCCCATCAGTCCGCCTGCTTTTACCGGCTTTCCCCGCCCCCGCCGCCGGAGAAACCACCGCCGCCAACAGAGCCTGCGGCACCGCCGGTTCCGTTTAAATTGGGGGCAGCAGCATGAGAAATATGATTTGTCATGGTCATAAAGTAAATCATGCGGTAAGAGTTGTAGCCGTACATGCCTGAAAAGGATTCATAATAAATGGGATCAAGAGCTTCCATGCTTTTCAGCACCTGCTCGCCAATATCGAATAGAGCGGCAAATACAAGATAATCGCCCCAAAGCTCTCGCGGAGCCGGGCCGTCTTTCTGATGCACTTTCATTCCAATCAGGTATTTCTGGAAGCCTATCATTCGGACCGCCTGATCGAAACCGGAGGCAGTGAATCGGACAACACCGTTTTTATCTTTAGCCGCCACACTCAGGAGAATCAATTCTTTTTCTCCTTCGCTTTCGACCTCTTTGGCCCACTCCGTGAGCTTTTCATAAAGTTTTTCCGCCCGCTTTTCTATCGCAGAGCTCCAAAGAATTCCATCCAGATCGGCGCCTGCGGTCAGAATGGCATACAGCGATTGCTCCACTGCGGCAGAGGGCATTTTCTCCGGCTGAAAGACGATGACTTCTTCCGGTTTTGATTTCTTTTTACCTTGTGGGTTTTCACGCTCTTCGATGCTGATATATCCTGCCTTTTGCCAGCGGATGAGGTAAGCGCCCATCAGCTTATCACAGGAAATTCCCTTGCGCAGCAATTTCATTGCGGCATATACGGCAGGGATACTGCCGCCAAAGGGAACCGACCACGTGGGTTCGATTTGATCTCTCGCAGCCAGCCTTACCGCCGTGCCGTCCGCAAGCTTGTAGCGTGAAAAGAAGAGGGCGAACGCCGCGGCGCCCCCGATGATTAGCACAGCAAAAATAGCGCCCAGAATATAGAGCGCGATTGGGGATTCCTCGTTTTCCGCGTTTTTCTGCAGGTCTTCAAAAGACATATCCGCTTTGGTGGCCTGCGGGAACAACTCCCTTTCAAAGCGGCACAGCAGATTCACATAATCTCCGCCGCCCAAAGACTCGGAGGAATCAGCGGTCAGAATTCCGCTGTCGGCGATCTGCACTTCACCGGGGAAGCCGTATCCCCAGATCCGGGCGTTATTTTCCGTCAGGGAAGTGTTTGCCATTCGGATTTTGACTGAGACCGATTCCGGAGCGCTGGAAAGATCCGACACAAACTGATGGTAGAATCCTGCGTAGTCACCGTAATCCTTTATCAGCCCGTCCAGAACATACTGGATGGTGTATTGATGATCGCCATATGTGCCGATTCCCCAGCAAAGCTCGTAGCCGTCGGATGTTTCCAGAATACCGCAGGTACCGGCTTTTTCTTCTCTGGAACGATCCGCATCCCAGGTGCTCAGTGTTTCGTACTGCGTGCCGGACTCGTCCTTTACAGTAAGAGAATGAACGCTCATGCCATCCATGTGATTCAGGGCCTTGTAATATTCCGTGCCGCTGTACACACCGCGAACGTTCCAGACCTCTGTGATAGCTGCGGAACCGTCGCTCCGCAAAGCGGCGTCGATACGAATCGATGGAATGGCATCTTCCGCCGCAAAAGCTGGAACTGCGCTGAAAATAAAGAGTATCGTAACAATGACGGAAAGCAGAAGTGTTTTCTTACGGTTTGATTTCATAAGCTTCTCCTGTGTTGCATTATATTTTTTATTTTTATAGAGAAACTGCCCAAGGTGCCGGCCTGCCGTGAAAATGACTACTGGGAAACAGGTATTCCATAACCTTGTTGTTTTCTTATGTTTATCGGCGCAAGTCAATCAAAATCAAAATGTTCTGCAATCTTATCATAATCCCATTGCCACTGATCCGCCGCAAATGGCTTGAGCAATGTAAACGTTTCGGAATCCAATAATTTGTTCATGCCGGGATTGGCAATCAGAATAGAAATATTGCTCAGCCAGGTTTCATCCTTTGATTCAGCAGCCAATTTTGCGGCAAGCTCCAACGGCTTTACAAGCAATTCGGAGGAAATGCGCTGAAGACGGTCCAGAATTCGTTCGGCCCCAGGCCAGTTTAAATCCTGCAGCCAGTTGAGCAAATCCGCCAGATACGGTTTGATTTCTTCATCACTCAGTATTAAAAAGAGAATCGAGGCGTTTTCCCAGCTGTCAAAATGATCGGTTGGCTGCAGTAGGTACTGATGATCCGTTTCTTGCAATGCCGCGATAAATCCGGATTTTGTTTGATCCGCTGTGCTGTTCCAGGATAAATCTTTTAATATGCCCTCTTGTTTTTGATTCATGTATCGATCTCCTGTTCGTTGCATCTATCTGAAACTGGTAAGTCTGATTTTAGAATACCATGAAGTTTGTATGTTTGTAAGCCAAAAAGCGTTACCGCTCCGTTCTTCAGCCGCGCTTCATCCGTTTTTGCTGGCGCACATCCTTGCCCAGAAACGTCAGGCGCACGTAGCTCCCGATGATCCGGGAAACAAAACGTTCGGAATAGCGCTTTTGCAGCTCGTACAAAGAAAGATTGGTGCTGATGATCGTGGGCCGCCCAGCCATCAGGCGTGTATTGACAATATTGTATATGGCAGCGTCGATGAACGAAGTGGAAAACTCGGTCCCAAGGTCATCGAGAAGCAAAAGATCGCAGCCAAGCAGCAGCGCGTTGGTATCCTCATCCTCTTCCGCGCGCCCAAAGCGTTCCCTCTCCAGACTGGTAGCCATATTCTGCGCGGAGAGATAAATCACTCCAAAGCCCTTTCCCACGGCTTCGCGCGCGATGGCCAGGGACAAATGGGTTTTACCAAGGCCGGTTCCGCCTTGCAGGATCAGGCTGGGGGATTTCAGGGAAAAGTCCCGCGCGTAGGTGCGGCAGAAATGAAAAATGTTCTCCATCTGCTTTTTGGGCGCGATTTCCCCTTCGTTCTGGGACACTTCAGGGTAATGCTCCAAAGAGAATTCCTCAAAAGAGCAAAGGGAGAGCGGAGTCATTTCATTCAGACGCTGATAGGCGGTTTTGCGCAGTAGATCGCGCAGGCAGCTGCACATTCTGCCGTCTACATACCCGGTGTCGCCGCATTTTTTGCACTGATAGTGGGGATTCAGATAATCCTGCTCCAAACCTGCCTGGCGCAGCATCTGGTTCAGCTCCTGCTGCAAAGAGAGATTTTTCTCTTTCAGGCGGGTCAGCTCCGTTACGGTATCGCTGCCGTTCAGCACAGCCTTGGCCGCGCCAATGGCCGTTGCGGCCAGCTGGCGCTCTATTTCGTGCGCACGGGGATACATGGCGTAAAAAGCCCTGCGGCGCTCGTCCGCGGATTCGTTTTCACGCATACGACGGTCATTCAGAATACCAAGAGCGACTTGGTAAATATCCTTTCCATAGGCCATCGACGCATCATTCCTTTCCCAATAGATCAGGAACCTGAGTGCTCATGCGCTCATATTCCTCAATATCATAAGTAGTTTGCTGCAGTTTTGACTGTTTTTGCACGGTGGTTTTTTCTTTTTGTTCCATCGCGGCCTGCTGGGGTGTTGTGATGCCCTCTCGCTGCCAGCGCTCCAGAATCTTGTTCATATAGCTCAGGCTCAGCTTTCCAATGGCGTCTACGCTGCGGTCGTAGGCCTCGCGCACCATCTGGGGTGAAAATTTCCATTCCAGCAGCCAGCGGTCCGAATACCGTTCCTCCCGCGCGCTCGGGGCACGGGGAGAGAGGCGCAGAGCCTGTTCGATTTTTCTCCATGCCTTATTGATTTCATCCAGCCGGCGCAGCTTTTCTTCCGCCTGCAGGTGTGTGGAGATGCCCTCTTCCGCCCAGTCGCGGGCCACCGCCTCTATGTAGCTGGTGTTGTCCTTGCCCTTGCTCTTGACAAACTGCAGAAGCATCAGGGTAACGTCTACGGGCAGGCCGTAGTCGTCGTGAATCGCCAGCAGAGTAGAAGAAAGCCCCGGGGAGAGGGGACGCCCCAATAGCTGCTGGGCCTCCTGCATCAAAAAGCGGATTTCTGCCGACTGATTGATCCGTTCCGCAATAAACAGGCCATCCGGCTTGGGGATGCGGCGCGGCGGGACAGGGGGAAGGCTTTCGGCGATGGGGGCGGCAGCCAGCGGAAACTCCGGCTGCAGGGGGCGTTCCGCGACAGCAGGCTGTATCGCCTGTTCCGGAACCTCCTCCGCTACAAGACCGACCTGCACCCAGTACTGCATCGCGTCCTGCACGTCGGAGGCCGTGATGCCCAGTGCGGCAGCGATCGCCTCATGCGTAAAGGATTCTTCCGCGTGGCGAAGTGCCCACAGAAGAACCTTCAGCTGATTCGGGCTGGCCATTTTAATATGAGAATCGACTAATGTGCTGGGAACGGCAAAAACCGATTTCCATGCACCGGGATGAATAGAAAAAACCATGGTATACTCCTTTGTACGATTGATCCCACGCGGGATGGGCTGGCAAATCAGAACTGCGCGGCCCCACCGGCAGGATCAATAAAAAAAGACATGACATACTTTTCAGCTGTTTCAAAAAGGAATCATGTCGGCAAAATATATTTTTGTGATATCATGAATCAAAAGCCGGTCTGCAAAGAACGCCAAGAGGTCGGAATTGTCAGGCTAGTGATTCCATGCTCTCTCAGGCATCGAAAGCTTTGCCTTCGTTTATGTCGTGAGGATATTATATCATAAATAAGCGGGCTTACGAAAATTCGATTGAGAGTTTCGAAAGCACGAAATGGATGCCCGAATATTCTCCCGATAGCCCAAAGCTTTGCTTGGCCGTTTAGCGTTAAATTATTATACCACATTTCGGCAGGGGAAGGAATAGAAAGGCCAAATGGAAGGGCCGGAAAATAAAAATAAAAAATTTGGAAAAAGGTATTGACTTAAGGCGAATTCTGTCATATAATAACTCTCGCAGTTTGTTTGCGGATGTAGCTCATCTGGTAGAGCGCCACCTTGCCAAGGTGGAGGTAGCGAGTTCGAGCCTCGTCATCCGCTCCAAAACAACCACGGAGCAGGATTGCTTCGTGGTTGTTTCATTTTCTGCAAATTTTATCAAACTACCCATAAGAATCGTCTTTACTGTATGACTGGAACATGGTATTCTTCTCTTATCTATTTAGAATACATTTAGTAGGGCGGAGGGTGATTGTATGCAGGGCTATTTTATCATTTTTGCATTGATCGCACTGATCTTTTGCGTTTTGTTTCGCTCCCGGCAATTGAAAAAGTTAGGAATCAAGGCAGTACATTTCGGTAAAATCGATCGGAAAGACTTCTTCATTCCTCCCTTTGTTCTTCTGTATTTTTATCTCATTGCTGCAAACAGTTTTGATTTGCCCCGAATGGGTGCTGTGTTGGATCACAATGAGATTGCCGCATGGCTTGGCGCGGCGCTTTGTGTTTTGGCGCCGGTCCTGTTTCTTTGGGGAGTGATTTCGTTCGGGAAAAGCTTCCGCGTTGGTATCGATCTCGATAAACCCGGCGCGCTTGTTTCCAATGGAGCCTTTTCTATCAGCCGAAATCCACTTTATGTTGCTTTTATGATGATTTTGATCGGAGTGTTTTTGATTTTCCCTACGTGGATATTTTTCGCATATCTGGTCGCAGGCGTATGGCTGATCGATCGTCAGGTTTGCCGGGAGGAAAACTCACTCAGGGAGATTTATGGCAAGGAATACGATACGTATTGTAATAAGGTAAGGCGTTATGTCTGACGGTCTGATGCAAAACAATATAAGACGAGACATATCATTTTGAATTTGCCGTTGTTATTCATCTGTATCATAATTGCTGATGATTTCGCATTCCTTATAGCAGAGAAGGCCAATCGATGCGATTGGCCTTCTCTGCTGTTGCTCTATTCGATTCCCGAACGTTTTTCATCATTCGGATTTTACGCTTTGCGTGGCCGGTGTTTGTAATTGCTTGCCGGGTGTGGAAGAAGTTTCGGAAGCTGCCGGAGCAGCTTCCGAAAGAAGCTTTTGGGGAACGGGCAGCTTGATCTGGGTCAGCATCAGCGCGCTGAACATCAGAACACAGCCGCAGATTTCCCGCAGGCTCATGACCTCCTGGAACATCAAAGCGCCGGAAATGACGCCGAAAAGGGATTCCGTGCTGAGAATCAGCCCTGCGATCGTCGGTGAAACGGTTTTTTGGCCAAGGGCCTGAAATGTGTATGCAACGCCGACAACCATGATTCCCGTGTACAAAATCGGGCCGATGCTTGCTGTTACCGACTGAAGACTCGGTGACTCCATCTGGAATGCGCAGAAAAGGGATAAAAGGCCCGCAACCACAAATTCTACCAGCACCAGCTCCAGACTGTCTGTTTTCTTGGAATAGGTATCTACCAGGGTGATCTGTATGGCCCAGAAAAGGGAGCCGATGAAAACATAAAAATCACCTTTGGATATGCTGAAATTTTCAGAGATGCACAAAAAGTATAACCCCACCGCAGCCAGCGCGATGCTCACCCAGGTCATCAGTTCGGTTTTGCGGTGGAAGAACAGGCCGATCAGAGGAATGATAACAATGTACATCGCGGTGATAAACCCGGTTTTACCCACAGTCGTATCAGCAAGCCCCAGCTGCTGAAAATAGGCGCCCGAAAACATGGCAATACCGCAAAGCCCTCCGCCGATCACGAGGTCTTTTTGCAAAAACGGTTTTCGCTCTTCCTTGCTGATGCGCTTCAGGATCAGACTCAGCGGGAAAAAGATGATGGCTCCCGTTAAAAACCGGGCTGCTCCAAAGGAAAAGGGCCCAAGGTACAGCGTGCCCAGCTTTTGCGGCACAAGGGAGGTTCCCCAGATCACGGCGCAAAGGGTCAGCATCAGCTCCCCCTTGTATTGCTTCAGGCGATGCATTGGTATTCAGTCCTTTATGATGAAAATTCAAATTCATTGTATCATTATTCATTGGGGAAAACAAGCGGATTTCTTGTGTTTCGTCGAAAAAACGTCTGAATCGTCGGGCTTTTTCAGGGGATAAAAAGTACTGAAAAGAATAGAAATTGTGCGGTATTTCCAGTTTTTATTCATCCGATTTTAAAAAAAGCAGCACAATGATCACCTTCGTCTTTAAAAATTCATTTTTAAAGAGATAAATATGAATTTTTGTAAATATTTTGATATTTTATACAAGGATGAGATTCGTGTTAATCGATTCATAGAAGAAAAGAGGGGATCCATTCAGCGAAATCTTTAGCGTGTTTGAAATTTTAGCCGGTATTTTTCTCTTTGGTAACCATTGGACTGATTTCGGCAATACACTATACAAAGCGTCAGGGTTGCAGGGGGATTTTTTACTCAAATTTTGTAGGATTTGCATGCGGCAGTTTCTATGAAAAAGAGAGAAAGTATGCTATACTATTAAATGTTTGTGAATTTTTCAAAAGAGGTAATTGGATGGACATTAGAAATGATTTAAGAAACATCGCGATCATCGCGCACGTTGACCACGGCAAGACAACCCTGGTCGATCAGCTTCTGCGTCAAAGTGGCATTTTCCGTGTCAATGAGGCCGTCGCCGAGCGAGTGATGGACTCGAACGACCTGGAGCGTGAACGCGGCATCACGATTCTTTCTAAGAATACTGCGGTCATGTATGACGGAACAAAGATCAATATTGTAGACACCCCCGGCCATGCCGATTTCGGCGGCGAGGTAGAGCGCATCCTGATGATGGTGGACGGCGTTCTGCTTTTGGTGGATGCGTTTGAGGGCTGCATGCCCCAAACCCGTTTTGTTCTGAAAAAGGCGCTCGGCCTTGGCAAAAAGCCGGTGGTCGTCGTTAACAAAATCGACCGCCCCGGCGCGCGTCCGCTGGAGGTTGTGGACGAGGTGCTCGATCTGTTTATCGAGCTCGGCGCAGACGAAAGCCAGCTGGAATTCCCGGTGGTGTACGCTTCCGGCCGTGACGGCTACGCGACTTTGGACCCGGACAAGCCGGGAGAGAACATGGTACCCCTGTTCGAATCCATTTTAAAGTTTGTACCGGCCCCGCAGGGCGATCTGGAAGGCCCGGCGCAGGTGCTGTTTTCGAACATCGACTACGATGATTATCTCGGGCGCATCGGTATCGGCCGTGTGGAACGCGGCAGAATTCGCGATGGCCAGAGTGTGGTGCTGTGCGGCCATGAGGATGGCAACCGCAACGCCCGCATCGTAAAGCTCTATCAGTTTGAGGGTCTTAAGAGAGTTGAGGTAACCGAAGCGGCGCTGGGCGATATCGTGGCCGTTTCCGGCATTACCGACCTGAATATCGGCGAAACGGCCTGTGCGCCGGATTGTGTGGAGCCGCTGCCGTTCGTCAAAATCGACGAGCCGACGGTTTCGATGATGTTCATGGTCAATAACAGTCCGTTCGCGGGCAAGGAGGGCAAATTTGTTACCTCCCGCAATCTGCGTGACCGCCTCTTTAAAGAGGTGGAAACGAATGTGGCGCTGCGCGTGGAAGAAACCGATTCCGCGGATACGTTCAAAGTATCCGGGCGCGGCGAGCTGCATTTGTCTATTCTGATCGAGACCATGCGCCGCCAGAATTACGAGTTTCAGGTTTCCCGCCCGAGCGTGATTTACAAGACGATCGGCGGCAAGCGCTGTGAACCCATCGAGCTTTTGATGATCGAGGTGCCGGATCAGTACGTGGGCGCCGTCATGGAAAAGCTCGGCTCCCGCAAGGCGGAGATCGTCAACATGGGCACTCGTGAGAGCGGCGTGACTCATATGGAATTTAAAATTCCTGCCCGCGGCCTGATGGGCTATCGTTCGGAATTTTTGACGGATACGAACGGCAACGGTATCATGAATCATGTGTTTGATTCCTACGAGCCGTACCGCGGCGATATCGTACAGCGCGCCCAGGGCTCGCTGGTTGCGCACGAAACCGGCCCCTCCACCGCCTACGGATTGTTTTACGCGCAGGATCGCGGCAAGCTGTTCATCGGCGCCGGCGTGGAGGTTTACGAGGGCATGATCGTCGGTGCCAGCCCCAAGCAGGAGGATATCACGGTCAACATCTGCAAGAAAAAGCATGCGACCAATACCCGTGCCTCCGGTTCGGACGACGCGCTCAAGCTGACGCCCCACACGGTGCTTAGTCTGGAGCAGTCTTTGGAATTTATTGCGGAAGACGAGCTGGTGGAGGTTACGCCGAAATCGATTCGTATGCGCAAGATGATTCTGAACAAAGAGCAGCGCATGAAGCAGTCCAACAGAAAAAAATAAAGAAAGCGCCAGGGAACTGATGGATACATCCGCCCGCAGAGAAGCAATGAAGCTGATTATACTGGATTTGGAATGGAACGGTACTTATAGCCGCCGGCTGAAGGGCTATATCAACGAAATCATCGAATTTGGAGCCGTCAAGGTGGATGAGACCCTGACGGTTGTGGATACCTTTCATGCATTTGTCCGCCCTCAGGTGGGCAAGAAAATCAGTGGGAAGATCCGCACCCTAACCCGCCTGAGCAATGAAGATCTGGTGGACGGCATGCTGTTTATGCAGGCAGTCAGCCGGTTTAAAAAATGGGCGGGCGACTCGCTGCTGATGACGTGGGGAACCTCCGATCTATTGGCTTTGATTGAGAACTGCCGTTATTTCTGCGGTGACGGTCACATTCCTTTTTTAACAAAATATGTGGATCTGCAGCGCTACTGCGAATCCCGGCTGCCGGGCATCGGCACGATGCAGATGGGCCTTTCCACCTGCGCGCAGCTGCTGGGAATCCATGAGGAAGAGTCGGAGCATCACCGCGCCCTGAACGACAGTATCCTTTCGCTCGAATGCTTTCGGGTACTGTACCAAAAGGATGCGTTCGAGTCGATGATTCAGGATGCGGATGATCCGGATTTTTACCCTCGGCTCACCTTTAAAACAGTCATCCTCTCCGATTGGGAGCACCCTATGGTACGCGGGGCCGATATGACCATTCTCTGCGACCGCTGCGGCCTTGAGGCAGAGCAGCTGAGCGATTGGATCGTCCGCAACAAGAGCTTCCGCGCGGATTTTTACTGCCCGCACTGTGATTACCGATTTACCGGCCGCATACAGTTTAAGCTGAAGTACGACGGCCTGATCGTCAAGAAAAAGAATCTTCCGTTTCAGGAGGAGTCGCAGGAAGAAACTGCGGAAGGCGGAGAGGACATGGCGGATTTGGCGCTGGATTTGCAGGACATACAGGAGGAATCCTGAAGAGTATAGTCAATTCATTGGAAAACGCCATATGCAATGATTTCCCCCCGCCGCAGGCGGGGGGAAATCAGCCACTTTTACGGTGGCGGTGCTATACAACAGGAGGAGCACGGCATGCTGAATCAAATGGAACTGCACGAAACAGACGGAGTGAAATACCTGACCTTTCCGGCGCTGGAGCAATACCCGCAGCTGCTGCATTCCTTCTCCACTCGCATCGGCGGAGTCAGTGAGGGAGAGTTTGAGAGCCTGAATTTCCGCAGAGGGGATTCGCGGGAAAACATTCTCGAGAACTACCGGCGCATCTGTCGCGCGGTGGGGTATGACTTTGATGGTCTGGTTGCTTCCGCGCAGGATCATCATACCGTTCTGCGCTATGTGACGGAGCAGGAGAGGGGCATCGGCATTACAAAGCCACGCGACATGGAAAGTGTAGACGGCCTGTACACCGATGTTCCCGGCATCACGCTCGTCACAAGCTATGCCGACTGCGTGCCGCTGTATTTTTTCGATCCCACGAAAAATGTGGTCGCTCTGGCCCATGCCGGCTGGCGCGGTACCGTACAGCGCATCGGTGAAAAAATGACCGAAACCCTGTGCCGGCAGTTCGGCTGCAGCACGCAGGATATTCTGGCGGCGGTCGGGCCGTCCATCGGCCCTTGCTGCTATGAGGTGGATGAAACGGTACGGGAGCAGGTGATGCAGCACACAGACCTGCTGCCGGAAGAACTGTTTGCCGAGCAGGGGAATGGGAAATATCTGCTGGATTTGTGGGAGTGCAACCGGCGGATTCTGGTGCTGGCCGGTATTCCGGACGAAAATATCTCAGTGGGCGAGGTCTGCACGAAATGCCACCCGGAGCTGTTTTTCTCTCATCGTCTGATGGGCGACAGGCGCGGCGGTATGGTGGCGATGATGTGCCTGAAGGAGGCGCAGTCCTTTGACTCTTGAGCATTGTATGCTGTGTCCCCGCGGCTGCGGAGTTCACAGGGAGCCGTCAAAGGGCAGCGGCTTTTGTCATATGGGGAGCCATCCCGTGGTGGCGCGCGCGGCGCTTCACTTTTGGGAAGAACCCTGCATCAGCGGAACGCGCGGCTCAGGTACGGTGTTTTTTACCGGCTGTACCTTGGGCTGTGTTTTTTGCCAGAACTACGACATCAGCACCCGGCGACAGGTGGGAAAAGAACTGACCGTCGCCCAGCTTGCCGAGGTGTTCCAAAGTCTGGTAGAGCAAGGGGCGCACAATATCAACCTGGTCAGCCCCACGCAGTTTGCCCTGCCGATTGCCGAGGCTTTAAGGCTGAAAAAGCTTCCGGTGCCGGTGGTATACAACAGCAGCGGCTATGAAACCGTTGAAACGCTCAAGCTGCTCGAGGGCCTGGTAGATGTGTATCTGCCCGATCTGAAATATGTAAGCTCTGAACCGGCTGCCCGATATTCCGGCGCGGCGGATTACCCCGAATACGCCAAGCAGGCGATTCTGGAAATGGTGCGTCAGACCGGCGCGGCCCAGTTCGACGAACAGGGAATGCTTGTCCGCGGCACTGTGGTGCGCCATTTAATTCTGCCGGGCCATACGCGCGAATCCATCGCCGCGCTCGACTGGCTGAGGGAGCATTTGCCCGAGGGGGTGCCGGTTAGCCTGATGGCGCAGTACATCCCCTGCGGAAAGGCGGAGCAGTATCCCGAAATCAACCGCCCCATCACCGCGCGGGAATTCCATAAGGTAGAGGAATATCTGATGGAATCCGGGCTGGACGGTTTTGTGCAGGAGCGCTCCTCAGCGAAAAAAACGTATATCCCTTCCTTTGATCTGGAAGGGCTGGAGTTCCTTTCCGATTCAAAGCAATAAAATCCCTGTGCCCGATCAGTTGGGCACAGGGATTTTTTTAGCTGTTATGGATGGGTTATCAGCTGCCTTGAAATATTATCTCATTTTCTCCGCCGAAAGAGGGGGAGAAGGCTGAAATGAGAATCACAGCCGCAATCGCACCTTGTCGGTATCGTGCTTGAACATATACACGCTCTGCACCAGACCGAAGCCAAGGTAAAAGCACGCTGTAGAAGAGCCGCCCGCGCTGAAGAACGGAAGCGTAACGCCCATAACCGGCAGCAGGCTCAGGCACATGCCTACATTGAAAATCGCCTGTGACGCGATCATGCCGAAAAAGCCGAAGCACATATAGGTCCCCATCGGATCGCTGGCCTTTCTGGCGCAGTACAGCACGGTAATCAGCAGCGCAAGAATCAGAATCAGCACAAGCGAGGTGCCGATGAATCCAAGCTCTTCGCCCGCGACGGAGAAAATAAAGTCGCTCTGCTGAATCGGGACGCTGTTGCGCGCCACGCGCGGGCCCTCAAACAGCCCACGCCCAAACATCTGGCCAGAGCCGATGGAGATTCTGCCCTGAATCTGCTGCAGGCCCGCACCCAGCGGGTCGGCCTCGGGGTTCATCATATTAATCAGACGGGTTTTCTGGTAATCCGCCAGAACGTATTTCCACGCAAGGGGAGCGCCGATCAGCATGGCGCCGAACACCAGCGCAAAGTAGCGCAGCTGTACGCCTGCCGCAAAAGACATGGCAAGGAACATGCAGAAAAAGATCACCGCCGCTCCGTCGTCGCCCTGCATATGGGTCAGCAGCATGGGGATCAGGGCATGTACACCAAGAGTGATCACATACAAAGGATTCCTCAGCAATCCGCGTTCCTCCAAAACGGAAAGATGCTTCGGAAAGGTGATCATAAAGCCGATCTTCGCCAGTTCAGACGGCTGAAAGGTCGTGCCGCCCGGCAGCTTGATCCACGCCTTGGCGTCAACGCCGGAGGAGCCCGAGGCAGATTGTCCGAACAGCAGCGTGTAGATAATCAGAAAAATACAAAAGCCCGCCACAAGGTACCAGTAATTCGTAATTTCCCGGTAGTTCAGACGGGTCAGGACAATGGCGGCAATATACCCCAGTATCACGGCGATCAGCTGCGTTTTAAAGTAGTTGACGCTGAACGCGCGGGTCACGCTGGCCACCAGAAGAAGTCCGTAAACGGAAATCGCTATCATAAACAGCCACAGGGGCTTGTTTGTTCGTCGAAAATATAATTTGAACGAGTCAAGAGCTCTGGACATAATTTCACCTCGAGTCCTATTATAGGCGGAACCGGGCGAAAGTTCAAGCAAATACTTTTATCCGGCCCCTGAATGTGGTATAATTTCTTCGATTGTTCTTTGCAAAGAGCGCCGGAATCGAATCAGCGGTTTACTATTGTTCATTCGTTTTCAAGAAGGCATAATATAAAAGTTGCCTTTTGTCCCTCGCTGCAGGTGGGGGAAGAAAAGAATGGCTCGTTCTCAATCGAAATGATTGTAATGAGGACATGCTATTTTGGGAGCCGGCCCTTTGGAATCGTTAAGGAGGATTCTATTTTGCAGATTGTCACAGACTCACCCGCGCAGACGGAAGAGCGGGGCCGCCGCATCGCTCAGCAGCTCAGGGGCGGGGAGGTACTGGCGCTGTTTGGCGGTATGGGAATGGGAAAAACAGCGTTTACGCGGGGCCTTGCGGCTGGCCTGGGAATTTCTTCCGGAATCAGCAGCCCCACCTTTTCTATTGTAAATGAATATCATGGCCGTCTGACAGTCTACCACTTTGATATGTTTCGGGTAGAAAGCTGGGAGGATCTGGAATCCACGGGTTTTTTCGATTATCTGGATACGGATGCGGTTCTGGTCATTGAGTGGAGTGAAAATATTATCGGCGCTCTCCCGCCCGACGCGATCATCATCGAGCTGTCCGCCGGGAAAACGGAGCAGGAGCGCATTTTCCGATTCCGGAAGATAGGTCTATAAAAATCTTTGCCATAGATCCCCCCGCCGTTGCGGCTTCCGCCGCGGTGCTGGAGGATGACCGCCTGCTGGGGGAATTTTTTATTCATACCAGCCTTACCCACAGCCAGACGCTGATGCCGATGGTGCAGCAGGTGCTGGAGTGCGTGGGCGTTTCTGTCGAAGACATTGATTTATTCGCGGCGGCGGCCGGGCCCGGTTCGTTCACCGGTGTGCGCATCGGCGTGGCCAGCATCAAGGGAATGGCGATGGCCGGGGGAAAGCCGTGCGTCGGCGTTTCCACTCTGGAGGCGATGGCCTATAATCTTGCCCTGCCGGGGGCCACGGTCTGCGCGGTGATGGATGCACGGCGCGGGCAGGTTTACAACGCCGTGTTCCGTTTGGGGCAAGGTGGTTTCGAGCGCCTGACGCCGGATCGCGCGATTTCGGTGGAAGCGCTCAGCGAAGAATGTAAAAATTATAGCCAGCCTTTATTTCTTGTTGGAGATGGGGCAAAACTGTGCTATAATACGAACGGGTTTCAGGAGCTTTCTTCTGTTCTGCCGCCGGAGCCGTCGCTGTATCAGCGGGCATTCGGGGTGGGCAAAGCAGCCTTTGGCGCCTGGCAGCGAGGCGAAGCAGTACCTGCTTCTGAGCTGCTGCCCGTATACCTGCGCCTGCCTCAGGCAGAGCGGGAACTCAAAAAACGGCAGGAAAATCAAAAGGAGGGCTAAGCATGGTAGTACTGGGAGCGGATCACGGCGGATTTTGTCTGAAAGAAGCGGTAAAAGCCTATTTGGAGAAAAACTCCATTCCGTATCACGATTATGGCTGCTACAGTGAAGAATCGGTGGATTATGCGCTGTTTGCTTCTAAGGTGGCTTACGATGTGGCCGAAGGAAGAGCAGAGAAGGGAATTCTGTGCTGCGGCACGGGAATTGGAATTTCGATCGCAGCCAATAAGGTAAAGGGAATCCGTGCGGCGGTATGCACAAACGAGTTCTGTGCAGAGGCCACCCGCCGGCATAACGATGCCAACATTCTGTGCATGGGCGGCCGCGTGATCGATGAGGAAATGGCGGTTAAGCTGACCAAGATTTTTCTCGAAACCCCGTTTGACGGCGGACGGCATGCAAGAAGAATCGCGCAGATCAAAGAAATTGAAGACGGAGAAAAGCTGTAAAGGAGTAAACGGATGGAACATCAGGTTTTTGAAATGACACACCCCCTCATTCAGCACAAGCTGACTTTTTTGAGGGATAAGAACACAGGCTCTAAGGAGTTCCGCAGCTTGGTAGGCGAAATTGCCATGCTGATGTGCTACGAGGCCACACGAGACCTTCCTCTGGAAGAAACACAGGTGGAAACGCCGGTCGCAATGGCTACCACAAAGGTGCTGTCCGGCCGCAAGCTGGCATTCGTGCCGATTCTGCGCGCGGGCCTTGGCATGGTGGACGCCGTGCTTGAGCTGGTACCCGCCGCGAAGGTAGGTCATATCGGTCTGTACCGCGACCACGAGACCCTGCAGCCGGTGGAATATTACAGCAAGCTTCCGCAGGATACCAATGAGCGCGACGTGATTGTGCTCGACCCGATGCTGGCTACCGGCGGTTCCGCTGTGGATGCGATCAATATCATCAAGCGCAGCCATCCAAAGAGCATTAAATTCATGTGCGTCATCGCAGCGCCCGAGGGCGTTGAGGCTCTGAGCAAGGCTCACCCTGATGTGCCGATTTACTGTGCACATATTGACGATCATCTGAATGAATCCGGATATATCGTTCCCGGCCTTGGCGACGCGGGCGATCGGATTTTCGGCACCCTGTAACACAAAGCGCCGGGCTGCCGTGCCCGGCCCCCCGTTCGGGCCGGTGCTCCGCGGCAGATTGTGCGTAAAAGACAAAAAGAGATTCTCCCTAAGGAGCGGTGATTTCCACCGGCTTTAGGAAGAATCTCTTTTTTTATGTGGCCGGTTTTTTCCCGTTCCGGCTTTTGTACTCCTGATACAGAATATCCTTCAGAATCAGGAATGTGTCCATTTCGCTCAGGCCGAACTGCTCTTGGCAGCGGCCGCACAGAGCCGCAATCTGTTCCCGGTAAGCCCTGATCCCATTGAATCCCTGATAGGAGGCCAAAATGGGGTATTTCTGGCTCCAGGCTGCGGTCCAGTCGATTTCGTCCGCCGCGCTGTCCATGCTGGTCAAATCCCCGCCCACTGTGTTTCCGCTGATCAGCTGATCATAGCTGACACGGTACAGCTCACAGAGGAGCTTTGCCTTGGTCAGATCGGGAACTGTCTGGTCGGTTTCCCATTTGCTCACGGTTTGTCTGGAAACATTCAGCTGATCTGCCGCCTCTTCCTGCGACAGACCCGCTTTTTTGCGCAATTCCAGAAGTTTTTTTCCCAAAGACATTCTTTTACCGCCCCCTTTGGTTTATTAAGTAGTCTTGTACTTACTTATGATAAGGGATGCGGGAAAGGCTTTCTACCAACAAAAGCTGGAAATCTGTCAACCAAACGTAACATTTTCGGTTTTTTACAATCGCTTGACAAAATTGCCGCTGATATCCAACCGGTCGTTGATGATGATAAAGGCCTGGGGGTCGATATCCCGGACAATCCGCTTCATGCGGTTGATCTCAAATTTAGAAACCACCGTCATAAAGATATACGACTGCTCGTGTGTGTAAGCGCCATAGCCCTGCCAGCAGGTAACGCCGCGGTGCAGAAGCTGAACGATGGTATCGGCTACCTCGGGATGCCTCGTAAAGATCATAGCACTCGATTTTATGTTCTGATAATGGGTTCTGTCCACCACCAGAGAGGTTGCGGCAGAGAAAATAACAGAGTACACCACCACTTCCACGTCAAAACGGAAGAGGCAGTACAAAAATACAATGCTGCTGACAGAAATGCCAAGCTTGCCGACGCTCATGTCAGGGAATTTTTTGGTGCAGTACACGCCGATGATGTCAGTTCCGCCGCCGGAGCCGCCGGAGCGCAGGGTCAGACCGATGCCGGAACCCGCGATCAGTCCGCCGATGACGCAGGCTGTCAGGTAATCGTCAATGATCGGAGCACTCGGAACCGGAATGATCGTCATCGCCATCGACTGGCTTGCGACGGTCAGTACGGTTTTCAGGAAAAATGTACGGCTGATTTCACGGTAGGCGAGCAGCAGAAGGGGAATGTTCAGAACCAGCATCATCACGCCGGCCAGATTGAAGGTTTGAGGAATATTCAGGTGCAAAACATTGATTGCAAGATCGGAGAGAACCTGCGCGATGCCGATGAACCCGCCGTTGTACAGCTTGAGCGGAACAATGACGGTATTCAGGTTCGCGGCGCAGATGATCCCCCCTAAAACAGAGAAAAGGTAGCTTGGCAGCATTTGCAGGTGTTCTTTATGCAGTATGTGCGATTTTTGCATGGACGATCCCCCTGATTCTATATCTATTTTCATTATATCGAGCGGGAAAAAGAAGTCAAGCGAAGAACTGCGTAACTAAAAAATAACTTTTTATTCAAAATTTTATAAAGTAAGTTTTGGAATACGGAAAAAAATATTTTACTTTTGAAAAAAGTGTGGTATAGTGAATGACAGTGTTCCTGATTTATTGAAAAAGGAGTGGAAGTCCCGGGATGAATAGTCCGAATCATGTGCTAATCGGACTGGTTGTATATGAGTATGTAGCTGAAAAATATGGTGTTCGGCTGGACAGAGCCAGCTTCCTAAAGGGAAATACCAGCCCGGATCATTCTCTTTCTTTCCTCAGGCCGCATCGCATGCGCTATTGCAAGGATATGGTCAAGAGAAAGATCGGCCGTACCTGCCGCCTGGAATGGCAGGACGAGAATCGGCAGCTGTCCAAAAGACTGGGAGTTTTGTGCCACTACTATTCCGATTTCTTCTGCCTGGCGCACAGCTCTGAATTCAGCGGCACTCTTTCAGAGCATATTCAATACGAGCAGGATCTGTTGTTCTACATGGGCAATCATATGGAATATTTCAAAGGCCTTGATTATGTGCCTGAAATAGAGGTTCCCTTGACAGTACAGGAAATTTATAAACATATGCACGATCGCGTTCATCAAAAATACGAGCTTGGGCAGGACTTTGAAACCGAACTGTTCTTTGCGATTCGATCCTGCATTGAGCTGGTGCTGTACGTGTTTTATCATGGCCGCTGTGTGGCCGAGCCGGCGGTGCAGCGATAACGTTCTTTTCTATTTAAATAAGCGTGATTTTTAGGGTATGCGGCGCTGTCGCATACCCTTTTTATTGTAATACGAAAACCCCCGGCTATGCCGGGGAGTTCAAAAAAGCTTTAGCGGT
>OBZU01000082.1_pt1 | contig 68389 bp, 57 predicted proteins | sample 1495561 | NCBI WGS metagenome assembly OBZU01 (sample SAMEA2580250, study PRJEB22360) | human gut metagenome | biome: human gut; feature: human-associated habitat; material: faeces | place: Denmark | collected 2008/2010 | reverse complement strand
AAATCTTTAGCCCCCCCCCACCGGGGCGGGGGCGCAGCCCGCCGATACCGTCCGTTATAGCGTAAAAAAGGCGGGACAGCATTTCAGGGACAGCAGACAGGCCCATGCGGAAAATGCCTATACCGCAGACCCGCAGGAAGGCCCCAATAGCCCCCGCCCTTCACCATCAAAGCAGCAGGCCATGAAGCAGCAAAAAAAGAACGGCCCCCAAGAAGCCCATGCAACCGCCAACGCCCAGCCTTCACAGGCTGGGCGTTCTTCTGCTATGCGCGGGCAAGCCGTATCCTCGCAGGGAGCCGCCAAGCGGAAATTCCGGCTGAAACGGGCAAAGGATGTTAAGCTTAAACAACAATCCATCCGGCAGGCCGCCGTTAGAGGCGAAGAACAACGCCAGCTTTCGGGCTTGCAGGCTGTACAGCGGCAAAAAAGCCTTTCTCCACAGGCTGGAAAGAAGCAAGCGGCATTCCATAGCCCCAGCCGCATCCAGACCACGGGGCAGCCAAAACGCATCCGCAGGGCGTCCACGGCGGGCGTTAAAAGCGGGAAGGCCGCCGTAAAGACCGCCGCCTATGCCAAGAAGCAGGCCGCGAAAAAAGCCCGTCAAGCCGCCCGGAAGGAAGCCGTCAAGCGCACCATGCAGGCAGCGAAGGCAACGTCCAAATTTACCGTCCGCGTGGCAAAGTTGGTGGTCAAGGCTACCGCCGCGCTGGTTAAGGGCCTTGTGGCCCTTGTGGGCGCGGGCGGGGCCGTCCTTGTGCTGTTCCTCATTGTGGCCGCCGTCGCCGCCCTAATTGCTTCTCCGTTTGGCGTGTTCTTCTCCGGCGAGGACAAGAGCGCTGACGTGACGCCGATTTCAAACGTGGTGCAGGAGGTAAACGCCGAATTCAGCCAGCGGATAGAGGACATCAAAGAGGCCCACAGCCATGTTGACAGCGTGGAAATCCATTATCCCGGCAGCGCCGACAATATCCGGGTGGATAACTGGATGGACGTTGTGGCGGTGTTTGCCGTCAAGACCGCCACGGACACCGAAAACGGCATGGATGTTGTGACCATCGACACGACCCGCATCGACCTGATAAAAGCCGTGTTCTGGGATATGAACGGCATCGGCTATGAGATAGAAACCATCGAGCATACAGAAACGGAAACCGTCGAAAACGAGGACGGAACGACCAGCGAGATAACGACCACGACCTATGAGTACATCCTTCATATCACCATTACCAGCAAGACCGCCGAGCAGCAGGCCGATGAATATGGTTTTAACGCCGACCAAAAAGACATACTGAAAGGAATGTTGTCCGGGGAGTTTCGGCCCCTGATGTTTGCCCTGCTGGGCATGGACGGGGATATTGGCCTAACGCCGGAGCAGCTTCAAAACCTGTATAACAACTTGCCCGTTGGCGAATTGGGCGCGGAAATCGTGCGGCTGGCCCTTTCCCGGCTGGGCGACCCGTACAGCCAGCCGAAAGCCGGACAGGGCAGCTACACCGATTGCAGCTATCTTGCGCAATGGTGCTACGCGCAGGTGGGCATATCCATTCCCCGGACGGCAGCGGCACAGGGTAAATATTGCGTGGACAACGGCCTGACCATATCCCCGAATAACCTTGTGCCGGGCGACCTTGTTTTCTTCTCCCACGATACCAACGGGCGATTTATGAACATTACTCATGTCGCCATCTATGCCGGGGATGGTTACATTGTGGACGCTTCAAGCTCAAAGGGGCAGGTAGTGTACCGCAAGCTGTTCAGCGGGCAGGTGCTTTACGGAAGGCCGCATATTCAATAATCAGGTTTTCGCCTTGCATTTTTTATGTTTATTGGCTATAATTAAAACCCTCCACTATAACACCAATCTTTTATGATAGTGCTATAATGCAGAAAAGGGAGGTGATAGGATTGGATGAACACTTATAAAACAGCACAGATAGCACACCGTATTGGAATTCATCCCAACACTGTACGGCTTTATGAGGAATTGGGGCTTATTCCCAAACCCCAACGAGAAGCAAACGGTTATCGTGTTTTTACAGATTTTCATATTGAGCAATTCAAGTTTGCGAGAACTGCCCTAAAAGTTGAGGTTTTACAAAATGGTCTTAGAAAGCAAGCGATTAACATCATTAAGACCTCTGCTGCCAAAGATTTCGATAGAGCTATTTTTCTTACAGAGTTTTATTTGCAGCAAATAAAAAGAGAGCAAAAAAACGCCGAAGAAGCCATAGCCATTACCGAAGGGCTGTTATCCGGCGAAAATCAAGAAACAGGCAACATCCTCTTTACAAGAAAAGAAACGGCTGACCATCTGCAAATCACTATGGACGCTTTACGAAATTGGGAAATGAACGGCTTGCTGACAGTAAAGCGAAAGCAAAACGGCTATCGCGTTTATACCGATAAAGATATCAGGCGGCTGAAAATTATACGCTCTTTGCGCTGTGCAAATTATTCCCTTGCAGCGATTTTACGGATGCTGAATGCTTTATCCAATGACCCCGAAGCCGATATACGGGAGATAATTGATACGCCCAAAGAAAATGATGACATTATTTCCGTATGTGACAAGCTGCTTACATCCTTGCAATATGCCGAGAAAAATGCGGGGATTATGCTCCTTCACCTTGACAAGATGAAAAAACAATTTATTATAAACCCTACATTTTAACACCAGAGTTTTCTCTGGTGTTATTCTTTTTTTGAAAAGAAAAGGATTAGGAGGGATTTAATCACGTGGAATCAGTAATCAAGGTAGAAAAATTGAGCAAGTCCTACGCCCACGTTACAGCAATCAAGAATGTGGATATTTCTATTTGCCGTGGAGAAGTTTTCGGCTTGCTGGGCGCAAACGGCGCAGGCAAAAGCACCACCATTGAATGTATTTTAGGCACCAAGAAACAAGACAGCGGGACAGTATCCGTTTTAGGAATGAATCCGCAGAAAGACCGAAAAAAACTGTTTGAGAGGGTCGGCGTTCAATTCCAAGAGGCCAATTACCAAGACAAAATAAGGGTGGCGGAGCTTTGCGAGGTCACGGCTTCCCTTTACAAAACCTCTCTGGATTATGCGAACCTGTTAAAACAATTCGGGCTTTCAGACAAGTTGAAAAGCCCAGTAAGCGAACTTTCGGGAGGTCAGAAGCAACGATTATTTATTGTTCTTGCGCTAACTCCCAACCCCGAAGTTGTATTTTTAGACGAATTGACTACCGGGCTTGACGCGAGGGCAAGACGGGATGTATGGAAAAGCCTTTCCGACTTAAAAGAAAAAGGTCTGACTATTCTGTTGACCTCTCATTTCATGGATGAAGTGGAAGCTCTTTGCGACAAAATCATGATTCTGAAAAACGGGGAAAACATTTTTTACGGAACAGTACAGGAAGCGGTTGCAGCCAGTCCTTGTGAGAAATTCGAGGATGCGTATCTTTGGTATACAGACGAGGGGGAAAAAGAAAATGAGAGCATTTAAGGCGCTTCTTAAAACAGAGTGCAAATTATCGCTTCGCGGGATGGATATGTTCATTTTCGCAATCTGCATGCCTGTCGTGGTAGTAATCATTTTAGGTGCGGTTTTTGGAAACAAACCGGCTTTCGATGGCGCTGCATATAGCTTTCTGGAACAATCCTTTGGAGCAGTAGCGACGATTGCCATTTGCGCCGGAGGCGTGATGGGGCTACCCTTAGTCATATCCGATTACCGAAGTCGGAAAATATTAAAGCGTTTCAAGGTAACACCGACCAGTCCCGCCCTGATTTTAGCAGTACAGGTTGTTATTTATGCGCTTTATTCTATCGCTTCACTCGTCCTCGTTTATATGGTAGGGGCGGTATTCTTTGGATACCAATTACACGGCTCATGGTTACACTTTTTAGGCGCATACCTGCTGGTCATGTTGTCTATGTTCAGCATAGGGCTATTGGTAGGGGGAATCGCGCCAAACATGAAAATAGCGAGTGCCGCAGCCAGCCTGTTATACTTTCCAATGCTCATTTTTTCGGGTGCTACCCTGCCGTATGAGGTTATGCCCGTGGTACTTCAAAAAATAGCAGATGTATTGCCTCTGACGCAGGGGATTAAACTTTTGAAGGCCGCCTCACTCGGCTTGCCAATAGATAGTGTTTTCATCCCTGTTATCGTGATGATTGCGCTTGCGGTGATTTGTACCAGCATTTCTATTCGCTTCTTCAAATGGGAATAACAGAGCATTGCAATAGTTGAATGTAAATGTGAACTTCTAACAAAAACGCTTTTTGCTATCGGCCGATAGTTGAAACAGAATATGCGATACTGCCAAAACCTAATGGAATTGGTAGGTAATTAAATGCGCGCTTTTAAGGGCCTTCCAATGGCAGTAATGCGATTGGAGGGCCTTTTATGCGCCAATACCCTTCACATCTGCTTTGGGAGGGGCCGCCACCTTACCGTGACGGCTGGATATAGCAGAAGTTTTTATTTTACATAACTTCAAAAAACTAAAAGAATATTCAGAAGGCTACTGCGCACATTTTTCATTCGACACCTTTCAGGGTTTTTCCCTCAAAGGTGTTTTTTTGTGTCCTTTTTTGCCACTATACAATCAGTTCCGACCCGTCCATAAACGCTGGACGCTTTATTATGCTCGTTATCCTTGATTCCTCCATTCGCTTTCAAACCAAAATTTGAAACCCGAATGGAGGAAAAAACATGCGTTTTAATCATAAAGCCCTGAAAGACCTGCTGAAAAGGCAGCAGGAAAAGGAACACACCATTTTACTAAAATCAGGCATATCTGCCGTAGACATTCAAAAGCTGTTCGACTATGAGAATCACCAACTTAACCGTGACCGGGCCTATTACCTGCATATCGACCTCTACATACAACCGGAGGATGAAACCTTCATTGACCGCAACCAGCCGGAGGATAGCCTTGGTTGGCCGGAGCAGATAGAAAATCCCCGGTTGTATAAAGCATGGCAAAGTCTGTCGCCTGACGAGCAGCAGCTTATTGACCTGCATGTGATACAACAACTGCCCCTTACCCTTGTGTCCGCTTTACTGGACAAGCCTTATGAGGCAATTAAAAAGCGGTATTACCGGGCGATTGAGAAGCTAAAAAAGTTTTTCTAAAAATGTCCCGATTTGCCCTCTCCCATTGCTTATAGGTGAAGGGCAAAATTCCCCCGCCTTTCACGGAACTTTGAAAACTGAATAAGGCAAACCGGGTACATTCAATGTGCGGCCCTGAAAAGGAAAGCCGCGCCGCAGGTACGCCATGACTTCCATCGTGGAACGAGCGACAAATACCCATGCGGCAGGCAGGCCGTGGCTGGCCTGCTGGCGATAACCCGCACATTGGTACAATGGTACTTCCGTCTGGCTAACGTGATGTCAAGGGACGGCCCGCTATCAGCATGGGGGGAGGTGTGATTCCTATGGAGCAGCGGCCCGCTGCCGCCCGGTAAGCCTGTGAAAGCGAATGGATGAAGGATAAGCCGCGCCGTGTTTTACTGCCGTATTTTGCATGGCAGACCGACTATGCGGCGCGGCTTTATTCCTTATGCCCATCAACACAGGAAGGAGGCGGTATTATGGCCGCAAAACAGGCTTTGAAAGCACCCGAACCCTTGCCCATGCTTAAAACCGTGGAGCAGATGAGCCGTATCAGCGGCATTGGTGAAAATAAGCTGCGGGAACTGATGGACAGGCGGGAAATTGAATTTGTCCAGAACGGTAACCGTCGCCTGCTGGCTGATGCTGCCATATGGAACTGGTACGAGCGCAACAAAGTATGCGCCGGGAAGGAGATATAAGGCATGGCTATCCATACAAGGCAAGTGCAGAACAAAAAGGATGCCAACGGCGTTTCCACTGGCAAAGCCGGAACCGTTTATGATGTGTATATCAAGTATCAGACATATGAAGGGAAGAAGACTTACGGCAAGCGCGGTTTTCTGACCCGAAAAGAGGCCCAGCAACACGAAATTGAAATGAAGCAAAAGCTAACCAACGCCGCCTATGTTCCTCCTACGGCTGCGCAAAACAAGCAGACCGTCCATGAATACCTAAAGGAATGGGTGGAGGCCCACGGGAAGGCCAATCTGCGGCCAAGCACCTTTGCCAGCTATAAATCCCACATCAAAAATCATATATTGCCCTATGTTGGGGACATTCCTTTGCGTCAGCTTTCACCACAGCACATAGACGCCATGTTCCAAAAGCTCTTTGAACAGGGTTTATCCCAAAGCACCGTCCGCTATGCCCAGCGGATTTTGAGCGTTTCGATGGAGCATGCCCGCAAATATCACTACATTGAACACAACCCGGCCCGCGACATCATCACCAAATTTGGAAAACAGGGCAAAACGCCTGACCCCTACACAGTGGAGCAGATGCAACACCTTATGAGCAATATCATGGGAACCGAATGGGAAATGATGATTGTAATGGGCGGCTTATATGGTCTACGGCGCAGCGAAATTTTAGGCTTGCGTTGGGATAACGTGGACATGGAAAAAGGCCAGTTTTCCGTTATCGAACAATTGCCGTTTCAATTGCCAAAAGGAACCATAGAGGTAAAGGACATGGCTCCGGTTAAGGCTGGGGATCGGGTCTTGCCGATCACGGAGGTTACACGGCCATATTTTGAGCGACAAAAGGAACTCCAAACCCGTCAAGAGGAATTTGCGACAATGGCGGGACAGTCGTATCACAACAACCGCCTTGTGGTCTGCAAATCCGATGGAACGCCGCTTTCCCCTTCTCGGGTATCCTCAAACTTCGGTCAACTGCTGCGGCATCTGGAAATGCCGCATATCCGTTTTCACGATCTCCGTCATACAGCGGCCACCAATATGCACCAGCTTACGGGTGACTTCTATACTGTGGGCGAAATATTGGGCCACACTTTAAAAGGTGTGGGCATCCACTTGGGGATTTCTACAAATCTGGATGCCGTAACCAAGCAGTATGTGGATGTCCGGCTGGAACGCAAGCGGGATGTACTGGATGCTTATCATACCGCTATCCATCCCAAGCCTAAAAGCAAACCTGAAAAAAGCGGTAGGAAGCGCAATCAGGACATGGAGAGATAGCGTATCCTTTTACTATTCCGCACGATTTGTTATGCGCTTTTACAGGATGCGGGCAACAAACGGGCAACAATTCCTGCATATTAAATGAGAAGATTGTATAGAAATTTTTCGTGTTATCCAGCGGGGCAACAAAAATCAGGGCAACATTGGATAATAGGGCAACAAAGCAGACGTTTTAACTGTAAAAGGAAAAGCCTGTAAACATCACTGTTTACAGGCTTTTGTGGCGGAAGCGGTGGGATTCGAACCCACGAGACGTTGCCGTCTACCTGATTTCGAGTCAGGCCCGTTATGACCACTTCGATACGCTTCCATGTATATTTATTCAGTTTTCATGCACCCGGAATTGCATTTCGAGTGCGGACCCTTCGACCACTTGGGTACCTCTCCATATTCAATTTTACCCCGTTTTTCAGGGTGGCGTAGGCGTTAGAAACGTGTTAGAATAGAGCTGTGAATTCCTGAGTTTTGCGGCTCGAAAACCTTGGAAACACGGGCTTTTCCGGATTTCGGTCACGGATTTGCCCTCGCCCATTTCGAGTCAGGCCCGTTATGACCACTTCGATACGCTTCCAATGATTACAAGGAAAGGCGTTTGCCGTCCATGCCTATTTATTTTATAGAGAATGTCCGCAAAAGTCAAGCACTTTTATTGACTTAAAGTGACAGGAACGGTACAATAGCATTGAATCTCAGGAAAGGGGCAACAATTGTGAATCAAATTCAGGAGGCTGCATGGAAAATGGCCTCACTTTCTGTATACAGAGGCATCTTGGAAAGAAGCGTGCCGGAGGCGTTTTTTCGTCTGCTGAATGCTTCACAGGCGAATCAGCCTGAGACGTTTTTAACGGCCTGGGGAAATCTGATCGCTTTGCTCGGACAAAAAAATGCCGACACAAACTTTGCGCAGGCTTTGACTGAGCCTGTTTTGTACGATGAAAACGCATTTTCAGTTGCCGCGACATCTGGAAAAGAAGTTTCTTCCCTGATAGAAGCGGCGGCGCTGCGTGATCTGAAAATTCTGACGGAGCTGTCGGCCATTACTCCGCAGGAAATACTGGCCGGAAGCGCCTTCCCACAGGCTGCGGAGCTGGACCTTCCCTGCTGGGAAAACGGACGGGTTATCGTGCAACTGCAGCAAGAGCCACAGGCCTGTCTGGCACAGCTGAAATCCTTTTACGCACAGAACGGCTGTGGCCGGTTTGCGCGCAACCGGGCGTTCATCTGGAGAAATGGGATGTTGTCCCCCGTTCAGCACCCCGACCCGATCCTGTTAAAGGATTTGAAAGGCTATGAACTGCAGCGAGGAATGGTATTGGAAAATACGAGCTCCTTTGTGCAGGGTCTGCCGGCCAACAACTGCCTGCTGTACGGCGACCGCGGTACGGGAAAATCTTCTACCGTAAAAGCCTTGCTACATGAATTTCCGTCGCTGCGCCTGATCGAAATGCCAAAAGCAGAAATCCCCCATTTCCCCGATCTGGTAGAAATTTTGGCGGGACTGCCGATGAAGTTTATCGTGTTTATCGACGACCTCTCTTTCTCCCGGCAGGACGACACCTATGCCGCCCTGAAAGCGGTACTGGAAGGCGGTCTGGCTGCCCGGCCGGAAAACACGCTGATCTATGCGACCTCCAACCGGCGGCATCTGCTGCGGGAAACCTTTTCGGACCGCGAGGGTGATGAAATTCATCGTGTCGACACGATTCAGGAAAGCCTTTCTCTGGCAGACCGCTTCGGTCTTTCCGTGCGCTTTATGCTACCGGACAAGGCGCAGTATCTGGACATTGTGGAGAAGCTTGCCCATCAGCATGGCCTTTCGGAGCATCTGCCGCAGCTTCTGATCGGCGCGGAACGTTTTGCGCTTGAGCGCGCGGGGCGTTCTCCCCGCTGCGCGCAGCAGTATGTCCGTCTGGCCGAATCCAGAATCCGTCAGGGAAAAAGCATCCTATAAAATGACAGACTTTACGGCAGCTTCATATTTTATTTATATTTTTATGTTAACATTCTGTAAAGGGTTGAAAACGAAAGATCAGGGAGGATTGTATGGGACAGTTGAAACGAATGATAGCCGGATTACTATCGGCGGTGCTGATTGTTTCCGCGTTTACGGGATGCGCTGGTAAAGGGGACATCAGTTCCGGTGCTGCTGAACAGGATTTCCCCGTGACAATCGGGACTGTGACTTTGAAAAGCGAACCGGCCGGGGTTGCCGTGTTTTCGCCGAGTCTTGCCGATGTGATCCTTGCGATGGGGTACGAAATCTCTCTGAAAGCAAAATCGGAGGACTGCGATCAGGAGGATTTATCCGTTCTTCCGAATGTGGATCCATCCGATCCCGCTGCGGTAAAGGCAACCGGCGCCACACTGGCGCTGTTTGAAACGAATCCCGGTGATGAGGTTACCGCCGCATTACAGAAAGAAGGCATCCTTTCGCTGATCCTCCCCGCCGCTGCCAGCCGCTCCGATCTGGAACGCCTGTACTCCGAAGTGGGCGCGGCGATCAAGGGCGGTTCCACCGGCTACCAAAAGGGCATCAAAACAGCAAACAATATTTATCTGACGCTTGACGATATCACACGCGTGATTCCGGAGAAAGACTCCCCCGTAACCGTTTGTTACCTGTATGACGCAAAGGGTAAGGCGGCCACCGGGGACATGCTTGCCGGTAAGCTGATTGAGAGTGCCGGTCTGGTCAATGCGTTTGCAGGCAGCAACGGCGGACAGGCCTCCACCGAAGCGCTGACCATCTCGAACCCGCAGTACATTTTCTGCGCTGAAGGTGTGAAAAAACAGCTGCAGGAATCCGCCGAATATAAAAAGCTGGAAGCTGTTCAGAAAAACCAAGTGTATGAAATGAACCCGACCTATATGGAACGTCAGGGGCGCGGAATGATTCAGGCCGTCAGCTTTATGGCGGGAACCGTATATCCTGAGCTGCTGGAGGGGAACCTTCCCTCTTCCAAGCCGTCTGAATCCTCTTCGTCAGCTCCCGCTTCCTCCGGCAGCAGCTCGTCCTCCCCGTCTTCCTCCAGCAGCTCCGCTGCATCGAGCAAGACTCCGGCTTCGTCCGGCCAATCGGCTGGCGCCGTTCCCTCCGGTACCTACAAACGGGGTGACAAGAGCGACGCGGTCAAGGCCCTGCAAACCCGCCTGGATCAGCTGGGATACATGTTTACTGCCATCAGCGGCGAATACACCGCGGGCACGGAGCAGGCCGTCAAGGACTTCCAGTACCTGAACGGAATGGAAGTAACCGGCATTGCCGATTCGGACACGATTGCCAAGCTGAACTCTTCGGATGCGAAGAAGAGAGAAAACTGAGCCAGCAAACAGGAAACGGCGTCTTCCAAATAAAGCGATACCAAAAGCCGGATAACATTTTACAAGCAACCAGAAAGGCTTGCTGCCTGTGATTCACAGACAGCAAGCCTTTTTATTTTGCCGTGACAGCTTTTGTACCCTCGCCTAACCATTGAGGCGCAATCCATTTCCGCCGTCGCCTCTACTTTTATTGCTTTTATCCTATTCTGCAAGCAGCTGCCTCTTTTATCAATGAACCCAATATGGCCCGAATCTGGGACAGCAGTTTTCACATCACGATTACTTCGCAATAAAATCCATTACATCCCGCCGCATGCTCAGCGGCACTTCCTTGGTCGGGTATCCCATACGAAACAGCATCTGCACTGTGCCGCCGCCCGGCGCGTAGGCCTGCTTGAATTCTGTATAAGGGCCGTCCATCTCAGGGTATTCCTCCAGAACCTGACTGAGCGGCTGCACAACAAGGCCCAACGTATGCCCTGTCAGCACCAGCCTGCTGTAAAGCATTCCGCTTTTCACCTGAGAAGCTCTGCTGTTGTCCTGCGTGACGATCATTGCGTAAGCCGGCGTGCTGTGAACCGACGCGCTGGCATAGCTGATAAAATTGCGGGCGGCAGCTTCACCGGAATTCAAAGACGGAAAAACGGTGAGCATTCCCTGCAAAACATGCATCCTAAGCCCGGACGCGCCCTGACCTTCTACAGAGAAGCCGTAACGGTATCGATTTTTCTGGTACTCGCTGGCGCGAAAAATCGCACTGGACTCCTCCATGACACGGGAGACGCCAGCTTCTACTTCCGCGCTCTTCAGGGCATACTGGCCGATCTTCGAAAGCTCGGCCTGCTCCTGATACACCTGAATAGAGATTCCAGCGGCATCCGAAAGCGATTCCAGGGCAGAGACCTGCGGAACGGAAAGCCCCTCGGTCCGGTATGGCTCCCGATTAGTATCGGGCAGGTACATGGCGCCATAGAGCGGAATCTCCTGCGGCTGCGCTTTTACCAGCGTGATCTTTGCCACCGGCAGGGTATCCATGCTGTGGGTAAGATCACCCTCGTCGTACTCCCCATCCGGGAAAAGCTCGATTCTGGTATCCCATCCTTCTTTTTTACCGGCTACGGCGACATATTCCAAAAAAGTGCCCTGCGAAATCATCATCTGGCGCGCATAAGGATCCACTTCCTTTGTCATGCGCTTGCTGTCGGCATAAAGATGGAATACCATGAGATCGGAAGGGTCGAGCCGAATGATCCACGGCTGCATGTTGTGTCCGCTGGCGGCAAGAATTCCACCAGCCGCAAGGCGTATTCTTGCATCGTCATATTGTGCGGCGTACTCCTTCGACCACGGTTCCAGATAATGCTGTTTCATAAAACCTCCGCTGATTACAAAAAGAGTAGTTAATAAAAGAAGACACGCCCCGGCGATGCCGATAAGCCCTCTAACCACGTACTTACAAATTTTTTTTCCTTTCATTTTCGGTTTCTCCCTTGTCTGCAATCAAATGCATCATCATATCGAAAGCCTCAGTTACGAACTCCTCAGGATCGATGCTGTGGTAGTTTCTTAAATACTCTTTCTTCTTCTCTCTGGTATTGAAAACGCCAACGGTACACGCCCACAAGATCAATGCGGCCTTTTCGCTGTCAAGTCCTTTGCGCAGGCTTCCCTCCTGTATCCCTTTTTGCAGTGCCCGCGAAAGATAGTCAAAAATCTGCTCGCCCAACTGGTAGCATTCCTCGATCAGTGTGTCCTTTAGACCAGCGCATTGGTCGGAATCCCTGGTCTCATATTCCATGATCGCCTTAAAATACGCAGCATGTTCCTGGCTGAACCGGAAGAAAGAGAAGAAGATACAGCGCAGCTCTTCGACTGCATTTTGAGGCTTTTTCTCTTCAAAACCGGCTTCCAGCATATCGATCAGCAGCCGGTACCCTCGGATCATGATTTCGTAATAAATCTGCTCTTTGCCGCTGAAATACATGTAAACGGTTCGCTTGCTGAATTCCGCTTCCTTTGCAACTTCATCCATCGAGGCATTCTCATATCCTTTGGAAAAGAAAACCCGTTCGGCGGCGTCGATGATATCGCCGCGCCTGAGCTCTTTTTCCTTTTGGCTGCGTTCTTTTCGTCCCATGTCATTTCTCCGTTTCATTGCAGTGCGTTTAAGTAAACTAACAGTTTACTTAAACTATAAATCCTCCTCGCTGATTTGTCAATAGCTTTCATCTATTATCTGAGATTGCTGCGCAAGACTCCGACTTCGTCCGGCCAGTCGGCGGGCTCTGTTCCCTCCGGCACCTACAAATGGAGTGACAAGAGCGATTCAACTGGAGGTATCTGTCTCCCGCAATCAGAGGCGAATGCAACGCAGACATACAGCAGGCTATAAGGACTTCAAGTATCTGAACACAATGGACGTAACCAGCATTGCTAACCCGGACAGGATCACCAAGCTGGACTTTTCGGACGCGAAAAAAAGAGAAAACAGATTTTGGGCGGATTTTCCATTTCCCTTATTTTCTAATAAAACGATACAAAAGCCAGCGCTTTGTTGGAGATGGCTTTATTATATATAAAATATTTTTCATATTGACTTAAATAAAATTAAAGCATATACTAAATATAGTTAAAGAAGGGTAGGTGCTTTATGGCATTAGACATTGTTCCTGAATGGATGGTCGGTCTTGATCAAGAGGATGTGTCTTTTATGAAGAATTTTTTGTTAGCGTCAGGCTCACTGAAAGAAATCGCCAATCAATACGGCGTCACTTATCCAACCGTAAGACTCCGGCTGGACAAATTAATCCAGAAGATTCAAATAAACGAAGATATCTCAAATGAACCATACATTTCACTGATCAAGCGACTGGCTGTCAATGATAAGATCGATTTTGACACAGCTAAGGTTCTGATTTCGGAATATAAAAAGCTGAAAGGAGGCGAATAACGTGGCCAATATAACAGTCACATTGTTTTTTGTATTGGTTTTATTGGTGGGGGGCGTTTTTCTTCAGATATTCTTATCGAAGAAGAACAGCAAGTGGTTTGGGCTGATCCTCCCGGCAATTACGTTTCTGTATTCTTTACTGATGGTTTTAGGATTGGCTGTATATGATGGAATGAGCGGCGGGGAAATATTCATCCTCATTGCATCTACATTCCTGCTCAACAATATTCCGACCATCGTTTTGCTTGGCATCTATTTTGGCTGCCGCGAAAAAATGAAGCTTCGTGCGGAGCTTGAAAAAATGAGTATTCAAGACCTAAAGTAACTTTCCGTGAAAGACATGATGAGAAATCCTGGTATTTACAGAATTCCATGGATTCACTTTCTGAGAAGTTGTACCATATTGCAGCAGTTCACCATGAAACTGCGAATCAAACCAACAGCAAAGGGACACACCGATTGACTCGATGTGTTCCTTTTTGATTATATGTTTTTCGTTTTAGCCTTCAGGAAATGCTATAGCCGCTCCTTTACCGATGATTTTTCGATTTGCGGATATCTATGATCTGTGATATTCTGGGCTAAGGAAAGTTCCACGATCAGAAAAACAGAATCGCGGTAAGATCAATCCTCTTGGCCCTGTGATCTTTACCGAGTTTATCAACAAATAGGAATGGAACAGCGGTCGCAGAATCGAGGAGCTCTTTTTACTTGCTGTCATTTCTGCAATTTGATCCTAACGATTCATGGAATGATCCTTTCAAAATGCGTTGCGTCGTGATAGAAGCTTTCCGGTTTCATCCGGAAAGAAAAAACAACCTGCAAAATGTCAAATCCGGATCGAAAAGCATCATTCACCTTACGATTTCTTTATAGAATCATCCGTAAGAAGTATGTATCATCCTTTTAACTCAACGGTTGATTCTATTTCTTTTAAGACAAAAATTAGCTTCTGTTTTTTCATGCCCATAAAAAAGGGCGTTTTCCAATCGGAAACGCCCTCCTTTTATTTTTGCAGTAATACCGGCTGCATTTGTTTGCCCTGTACCGCACTGAGCACTGCGGCAGGCAGCAGGCTGAAATCCGATACAACGGAATTCGGCTTATTCTCCGGGTCGTCCTGCGCCATGGGAACAAAATAAATGTGCTTCGTGTTCATCAGGCGGCCTACATTCTGGGCTGCCGCACTCAGCGCATCGTTTGTGGAAATGGCCAGAAGCACCGGTCCTCCTACCCTCAAATGAGATTTTGCCGCCATTGTTACGGCGGTGTCCGTTACTCCGTGGGCCATCTTGGCCAGGGTATTCCCCGTACAGGGGGCAATCAAAATCAAATCGACCAGGCGCTTCGGGCCGATCGGCTCTACCTGAACGATCGTATGCCAGATTTCGTGATCGCAAAGTTCCTCAATTTTTTGATTCCAATCCTGCGCACGGCCAAACCTCGTATCTGTTGAAAAGGCGGTTTCCGACATGATCGGAATCAGCCGGTGTCCTTCGTCTATCAAACGGCGCATTTGCTCCACCGATTTTTCAAAGGTACAGAACGAGCCTGTCAATGCATAGCCTATGGTCAATCCGCTCAAGGCTCTCACTCCTCCATCATGTTGTAAATAGTCCCCTTAATGACCTCTCCCGCCGCTTTTGGGGCAGCCTTCCCCGGAAGAGAAAGCGCTGGAATCACGTGAATGCCCAGCTTTTCTGCCGCTTCTGTATCCACACCGCCCGGAGCAGACGCCAAATCGATCAAAATCGTATCCGTGGGTATGGCGGACAGAACCCGCCTGGTAAACACCCGGGCCGGGATGGTATTAAAGATAATATCGTACTGTTCTTTCTGACAGATACTGCCGGTGTGCACCGGCTCGTAGCCGTAGACTTCGATCCAGGCAAAATCTTCGGGACGGCGCGCGCTGACGGACACTCTGGCCCCCAGCCCCCGCAGCATATGTGCCAACGCTTTGCCGATACGCCCAAACCCCGCCACCAGACAGCGGGATTTCCCGATTGCGCCGGGGTACTCTTTCATGGCGATTTCAATACTTCCCTCTGCTGTCAGTGCTGCGTTGCGCACAGCCAGCTCTTCTCTGGCAAAGTAATCGCGGGTGTCTATTTCCTGCCACAGCTCGCTGGTTTGATACAGCCGATCCATCATGCCTCCAAACACTCTCCTGTTCCGCATCAGTTGGGCAAACTCCTCGTCAAGCGGGATCAGCTCGCTGCCCAACGGCGTATTCAAATGCTGCCCGTCCCGCGTTACCGGCAAGGGCAGCACAATCGTGTCGCAAACCAGTGCCAGATCTCTCAGTTCTGCCGGCCGAACTCCCTTGAGCTCTGCCGCTTTATCAAAACCGTAGGCATATACCGTATATCCGTCAGCTGCCATGGATTCTGCCAGCGCTATCTGCCTTTGATCGCCGCCGATCACTCCAAAGCTGTTCCATTCCAAGCTTCATAACCTCCTATTTCGTCTGCTAAAATATAGTATGGATTTTTGCTTGTGGTTGTGATTGCGCAAAAGAATATCCGGCTGGTTTTTTCCGCCGGAAAATGAAAAAAGTTGTTTATTTTATGTGACGAAAGCAATATAATAGATAGGTAAGCCTTCTGGACGTTAAAAGCAATGAAGTTTCAATTTTTCGCGCCGTTTGTACGGCGATTTCAGGATAAAAGGAGTCCTTATTTTATGAAGCAGGATATTTTAGATCAGGTCAAACGCATCCATTTTGTCGGTATCGGCGGGTCGGGCATGTGCCCTCTGGCAGAGATTCTTCACCATGAAGGATTTGAGCTGACCGGGTCCGATGTGAACGAATCCGATACACTTGATAGAATCCGCTCTTACGGAATCCCCGTTTCGATGGGACACAAGGCCGAAAACATCGGCGACGCACAGCTCTTGGTATACACCGCAGCGGTCAAGCACGACAATCCCGAACTGATGGCCGCCGAAGAGCGCGGCATCCCCGTGGTAGAACGCTCCGTGATGCTGGGAATCGTCACCTGCCGGTACGAGAACTCCATCGCCGTTTCGGGCACGCACGGCAAAACGACCACCACTGCGATGATCACCCAGGTGTGCATCGACGGCGGCGTGGACCCGTCCGCAATCATTGGCGGGAAGCTGCCTGCCATCGGCGGGAACGGACGTGTCGGCAAAAGCCAGACGATCATCTGCGAAGCCTGCGAATATGTGGACACCTTTCTTCAGCTGACCCCGGCGATCTCTGTGATCCTGAACATCGATGCCGATCATCTGGATTACTTCGGCACGCTGGAAAACATCATCAAATCTTTTCATCAGTTCTCTTCGCAGACCAGCCGTCTGCTGGTGATCAACGGCGACGACCCGAACTGCCGCAAGGCGGTGGAGGGAATCCAGAACGCGCGGATCATCACGTTTGGCATGAACCCCGACAACGACTATGCCGCGGGCGGAATTTCTGATCTGCCGAAGGCCTGCGAGAGCTTCTCGGTTTACAAGCACGGCGAAAAGCTTTCCGACGTTACGCTGTCTGTTCCGGGCAAGCACAATATTATGAACGCGCTGGCCGCAGCCGCTGTGGCGGATTACCTTGGGATCGACCCGAAAACAACAGCGGAAAGCCTCGGTCGCTTTACCGGCGTCCACCGCCGTTTTGAGATACTGGGCAAATTCGACGGCGTAACAGTCGCGGACGATTTTGCCCACCACCCCACTGAGCTGACCGCCACGCTGACGGCAGCCTCCCGCATGGGGTTCCACGCAGTATGGGCACTGTTCCAGCCGCACACCTATTCGCGCACCTATCTTCTGCTTGACGACTTTGCAAAGGCGCTGTCTATCCCGGAGCACGTGGTGCTCTCTCCCATTCTGGCGGTGCGCGAAACCAACACTTACAATATTTATTCCAAGGACCTTGCGGAAAGGGTTCCCGGCAGCGTCTGTCTTTCTTCTTTTGAAGAGATGGCAGACTACGCCATGTCGCACGCACAGCCGGGGGACTTGATCCTGACGCTGGGCGGCGGCGATATTTACAAGTGTGCGAATTTGATTGTGGAAAAGTGCCAGAAGAAAGATTCTTTAATGAAAGCGTAATAGCTTTTAGAGAGTTTTCTACAGACGCAATTTTATTGATGCCTGCCCTTCAAGCTGGGGCAGGCTTTTTTATATTCGATCAAACTTTTTTGCGGGGAATCGATTGTTTTTCTGCCGGTTTCCTCACAATGTGAGTGCAAACATGATCTGCCTGCTGGAGCAGGGTTTGCCCCTCGTGCCGGGGCAGGCCCTGCTCCAGCAGAAACCCATACAGGGAAAACTATCAAAAAGAATCAGTTTTAGAAGGTTTCATAAAAGTTTCCCTCCGCGACGGAAAAAACACTTTCCCTTGCCGAGTTGATTCGCGACGTGCGTGAAGGCTCAGCCTGCAAAACAGCGGATGGGCCGCTTTCCCAATCGGGAAGCATGGCCCATCCGCTGTTCCATATGCTCGAATATTACTTTGCACTCATTTTTTCAATGGCTTCCCATAAGCCGTTCAGGTATGTGATGCCAAGCGCCCTGTCATACAAGCCATAACCGGCGCGGCCCTTCTCATCCCAGATCATTCTGCCGTGGTCGGGACGTACGTAACCCTCAAAGCCAATGTCATGGTAGGCTTTCATGATCTCGAACAGATCGAGAGAACCGTCGGAGCTCAGGTGTGAGCTTTCATCGAACTTACCGCGCTCGTGAATCTTGATATTGCGCACATGCGCGAAATGAATCCGGTTGCCAAAGCGGCGGATTACCGCGGGGACGTCGTTATCCGGGTTTGAACCGAACGAACCGGAGCAGAGGGTCAGGCCATTGTATTTGCTGTCGACAAGACCCAGAATCTTCTCCAGATTTTCCGCATTGGTTGCAATGCGGGGCAGTCCGAAAATATCCCACGGCGGGTCATCCGGATGAATCGCCATTTTGATATCGCATTCCTCACACACAGGAATGATCTGCTCCAGAAAATATTTCAGGTTCGCGAACAGGTCCTCGTGAGAAACGTTCTTGTACTGCTCAAACAGCTGCTTCAGGCTGGCCATGCGCTCCGGCTCCCAGCCGGGCATTTCGAACTCGCCGGAATCCTTCTGGATTTCATCGGCCATCTTCTGCGGATCGGTGATTTTGTCAATGATGGACTGATCGTATGACAACACATTGGAGCCATCGGGCAGCACCTTGGCCAGATCGGAACGGGTCCAGTCGAACACCGGCATAAAATTGTAACAGACGACCTTTACGCCGATCTCTTTCAGGTTGCGCAAAGTCTGCTTGTAATTCTCAATATAGCGATCACGAGTGGGCAGGCCCAGCTTGATGTCCTCATGGACATTGACGCTCTCGATCACTTCCAGCTCGAGGCCGGCATCGTTGACTTCCTTTTGAAGCGCCTTGATCTTTTCGAGCGGCCAGAGCTCCCCGGCGGGGACATCCATCAGGGTGCCGACCACACCGGTCACACCGGGAATCTGGCGGATGTATTTCAGGGGAATCGGGTCAAAGCCGCTGCCGTACCAGCGAAATGTCATTTTCATGCCTTATTCTCTCCTTCTTTTTTCAAAATTGATTCACTTTCCAATCGCCTGATGCAAGTACAACCATGTCTTTTTTAAAGAATATAACGTTTCAGAGTCTCACGTACCGCGTGAGGCCCTGCAATCAGCTCCTGGAACATGCCTTCTACCTTTTCGCCAAGGCCCGCCTGGTACAGGTTGACACCGAACACCGCTTCGTTCTCCAGCACCGGGCGCAGCTGGCCGTGATACGATGCGGGATTGCCCAGCTCGATTCCATGTAAATACTGCTGCAGCTGCTCGCGCATGGGGTCGGCGCTGACCTCCATCGGCTGTCCGTTGTCGTCAAGGGCAAGCAGGTAGCGCAGCCAGCCGGCGAGCGCCAGCGGAATGTAAACCAGATCGCCGGGATTGAGTCCCTCGCGGCTCTGATACGCGCGGATGGTTTCGCCGAACCGGATCGCGACCTTCTGGGAGGTATCCGTGGCGATTCGCTGCGGCATATCGGGAATAAAGCGGTTCGGCAGGCGCTGGTCGATCACCTCGTGGATAAAATCCATGGGATGAATGATGCCGGGGTCTACCACGACCGGCATTCCCTCGTCGTAGCCGATTCGCTCGACCAGTTTTTTGAGCTGCGGATCAGCCATTTCCGCCGCGATGGAATCATAGCCCAACAGGCAGCCGTACACCGCCAGAGCGGTATGCAGGGGATTCAGACAGGTGGTCACCTTCATGCGTTCAGTATTTTCCACGGTAGTGCGGTCTGTGAAATAGACTCCCGCTTTCTCCAAAGCGGGGCGGCCGTTCGGGAACTGATCCTCCACCACCAGATATTGCGGAACCTCCGCGTTGACAAACGGAGCAATGAAGGTCTTTTTCTCGGTAATGACGGGGGCCATCGCCTCCACCCCATCCTGCTCCAGAGCCTGCTGCACTACCGGGGAGGGACGGGGGGTGATCTTATCGATCATCGACCACGGAAATCCCACCTTTTCCGGATTTTCCATATACGCGGCAAACTCTGCCGGAACAAGACCGTTCTGCTGCCAGAACCGAACGATCTCCAATACGGAGGAGGAAAGCTTTTCGCCGTTGTGTGAGCAGTTATCCATGCTGACAAAAGCAACCGGCAATTCACCCGCCTGGTAGCGCTCATAGGCCAGAGCAGCCACGATCGCCATCGCGTGATGCGGGGCCTTGGGGCCTGCCTGCAAATCCTCGCGCACGATCGGAAGAAGCTCCCCCTTCATGTCGCGCAGACTGTAGCCTTTTTCCGTGATGGTAAAGCTGACCATCTGCAGCGACGGGCTGCGGAAAATCCGTTTGAGCTCGTTCCAGTCCTGCTCCTTGTGCGGCGCGGCGGAAAGGCCACAGGCAATGCTGCCCACCACGGTCTTGTCGAGGCGGCCGTCGGGGTTCATCAGCACCAAAAGCGCCAGATTATCATACGGCTGATAAATCTTCTCGATGATCTCGTCGTCAAAGGTTTCCGCCGCGATGATCCCGGTGCTGGCGGAGCCGTTTTCCAGCAGGCGCTGCTGAAGCTCGGCAATAAAGCCGCGAAAAATATTGCCCGCACCGAAATGCACCCACTGCGGTGAGGCTTCAGTCTGCGCGCGCATCGCGTCGATGTCAAACCGGGGCAGGCGGATACCGGCCTGCTCCCACTGTTCCTGCTGACGAATTCCCTCTTTGTTTAGCTTCATTCTAATCTCTCCTTTTGGCTTCATAACAGCCTGCGAATTTCAGCTCGCCAGTTTTTTTCGATCAGCTCTGCTTTTACAGGATCATCCCCCAAGCCATCTTAAGGGGACTTCCACGAGTGCCGGCACAAGTGCCAGCAGGAAACACAGGATCGTCTGCGCTATAAAATACGGCATGGTCGGCAGGATGATTTTATCCATCTTCACCTTGCCGGTAGCGCACGCCACATTCAAAACAGGTCCGACAGGAGGAGATGTCAAACCCAGCACGTTCATCAGTACAAACACGATTCCGAAATACACCGGGTCGATCCCTGCCGCCTTTACCAGCGGGAGCATAATGGGCGTAAGGATCAGAATACTCGGCACCACGTCCATAGCAAGACCCACAACGACGACAATGCACATCAGTACGAACATCAGAAGCGTCGGTCTTTCCACCAGGCCCTCAAGACCGGATGTCATCATCTGCGGAATGCGTGAGATCGTCATAAAGTAGGCGGCGCAGTTGGCGGCTGCCGCGAGGAACATCACCACAGCGGACATCTTCGCCGACGCGACAAACGCTTTCATCAAATCCTTGATCTTCATCTCGCGGTAGACAAACAGACCGATCAGGATCGCGTAGACGCAGGCGATCACGCCCGCTTCCGTCGCGGTGAAATAACCGGAGCGCAAACCGACGAGGATAATCACCGGAAGCAACAGCGCCCACAAACCGGCGAGAATAATTTTAACCGCTTCTTTCGGCGTCGGTTTCGATACGGTTTCCGTATCCGGTACAACACCTTTCTTACGGGAAACAAAAAACCACACCACGCTGGCGATAATCGTAAGGTAAATGGCCGGCGCGATGCCGCCCATGAACAGGGACTTGATTGATACGCCCGCCGCAATGCCGTACACAATCATCGGCACCGACGGCGGCATGATCGGCGCGACCAGGTTCGCGCTTGCGGTAAGCGCGGCGGCTTTCTCGCGGTTATAGCCGGAGTTCGCCATCATAGGAATCAGAATCGCGCCCAGCGCGGCACAGGCCGCGACAGCGGAGCCGACCAGCGAGGCAAACATCAGACATGCGAGGATCGTAACATAGCCCAATCCGCCGCGCACACGTCCGATAAAGATATTGCAGAACGCAATGATGCGCTTCGTCAGTCCGCCGCGATTCATGATTTCGCCCGCCAGTACGAAGAACGGCAGCGCCATCATGGTAACGGAGTCCGAGCCCTGCATTAATGTACGCGCGATAATCGTCGGGTTTGCGTCGCCGCCGCCAAGCGCCAGCGCTGTCGCCACAGCGCACAGCAGCAACGCCACAGCGATCGGCAGCCCGATGATGATCCCTACGAGCATGGAGATAATAAAGATGGCAATAATCATTGCAGACCGGCTCCTTCCCCTAATTCTCCGTCATCGGACAGTGCGTCATCCTCACCATGATCCCCGAACAGCTCCAATACGGATTCTTTCAGGAAGAACATACGGTACAGGTTTACCAGTGAGATAATGATAACCGAAACGCCCAGCAGGACGCCGGCAAAATGCACCATAAAGACCGGGAAGTGTGTCGCAACCCAAAAGTCGTCGCGGTTCTTCCACGCGTTTTGAAACGCGCCCGTCGCCAGCACACCCATCAGCCAAATGATCGTGCTCTGAATCACCACGTACAGAACTTTCTGAGACATGGGAGGAATCTTGTTGATCAGCGTGTCGATCATCAGATGGCGGTTTTCGCGTGCGGCTATGATCGAGCCCAGATATACCAAATAAATAAAGCAGATGCGCGCTACTTCTTCCGTCCACGCAAAGCCCAAATCGAACTGACGCAATATCACATTTAAAAAGGTGAAAAAAATCATGACACCCAGGAAGATCGCGATGACAATCTCTATGACCTGAAACAGTTTGTCTACGATCTTCCCGATCCCTCGCGACTTATGACTGCTGTCGGACATAAATCCCCCTCCTCTTTGATACACAAGACCGTACCCCGATGAAAGGGCACGGTCTTGCTCAGATGAAATTACTGAACCGCTTTGATTTTCTCGGTCAGATCTTTTGCCCAGTCATTTTCAGCAAGAAGCTTGTCGATGGTGGGCTGGATTTTCTCGATGATTTTCGCCCGGTCTTCGTCGGAGCAGGCAGTTACGGTCACGCCAGCGTCTATCAGAGTCTGGCGATCTTTATCAACGGAGGCAATGTAGTCTTCCCACGCCTGAGCAGCGGTGGCCTTGGCCGCGTCGCGGATGATCTGGCGCTGATTCTCGGACATTTCCTCCAGCTTATCCGTATTCGCAACGATCTCGAGGGTGGCGACGATGTGGTTGGTTTCATACAGGTATTTCTGAACTTCCTGGAAGTTCTGGGCAAGCACTGTCACCATGCCGTTGTCCTGTCCGTCTACGGTGCCGGTTTCCAGCGCGGTGAACAGCTCGCCGAGCGGGATGACCGTCGCGGAAGCCCCAAGGTTCTGGGTGATACCGACGTGAATCGGGTTGTTGGGCATACGGAATTTTTGACCCACAAAGTCTTCAACGCTCGTCAGCTTCTTGTTTGATGTAAAGGTACGCGCGGAGTTGGGGCCCCAGCCGAGCAGCTCGACCTCAGGGAATTTTTCATGGAACTTTGTGCTTACTTCGTCTGCAATCGGACCCGTCCAGACCTTTTTCGCATGATCAAGGTCACGATACAGGAACGGCCAGTCGGAAATCAGCATCATCGGGAACTCCTGGTTCATCGGGGTGCCGACCACCGTAAAGTCTACGGAACCGTCGCGGACAGACTGCCAGAGAGCGGCTTCGTCGCCCAGCAGACCGTCATGGTAGACATCCACCTTAATCTTGCCGCCGGACTTTTCTTCGATCTGCTTCTTAAAGACGTTGTCAAGGGCCGCCGCCATGGGGTGTGTGACTCCCCAGTTGTCGCCGATTTTCAAGCTGAACTCCTTTTCTTCGGCGTTGCCGCCTGTGCTTGCAGTGCTTCCGGTGCTGCCGCCGCACGCCGTCGTAACGGAAGCGATCATCGCGACCGCCAGGATGCTGGAAAGCACCTTCTTCACCGTCGGTTTTCCTCCCGAATTCTCAAAAAACTTTTTCATTCTTGAACTCCTCCTGTTTTTTCTCACATTCTATCTTTAGCGGCTCCGAAATTTCCCCGCCGCTAAATTCCTGTTCTGAAAAAAGCCTATTCCTGCTCCCCAAACACGATGACCATCTTCTTCATGTCCTTCACCGGGTGCAGCATATTCTCAAATACCTGATCCACCTGATCGAAGGGGATGTAATGGCTGACCATGCCGTCGAGCTGGAATTTCCTCTGTGCAAAGTTCTGGATGGTGGGCTCGAACTGACCGCTGGACATTCTGGTACCGATGATGGAAAGCTCCCGCGCGTTGATCATCGCCTGCGTGATCCCTTCCGGCTCTGTGCAGAAGCCCAGAGGGACAATGGTCGCCCCATTTGTGGGAATACCCTGTTCCAGCACCGCGGTGAGCGAGCCCGGATAGCACGCGGAATCGAAAATCACATCGACCCCGGCTCCATTTGTAAACTCCTGTACGCATTCCTTCAGATTCTGTATCTTCGTATTGACAACAGAATCGGCGCCGTATTCTTTCGCACGCTCCAAAGAGCTTTCATTGATATCGGCACAAATCACCCGGCAGCCCTTCTGTTTTAAGGTCTGCAGAATCACCGCGCCGATGGTTCCGCTGCCCAGCACCAGCACCGATTCGCCGCCCTGAATCCCAGCCCGCCTGGTGCAGTGGCCGCCGATGGCAAAGGGCTCGATCAGTGCCGCCTCACGATATGTAATTCCCTTGGGCAAAATATAAACCTCGTGCTCCGGTACCGCAAGGTATTCTCTCCAGCCGCCGTCGATCGCGGCGCCGCGCGCCTTTACCGTTCGGCAGATGTTCCTTCGTCCGCTCAGGCACTGCGGGCAGTGACCGCAGGCAACCACCAGATCGACCACCACGGCATCGCCGGGCTGAACGGAGGTTACGTCTTTGCCTACCTCTACCACCACACCGGCATTCTCATGGCCGGGAATGCGGGGATATACCGCATTGGGGTTTTCTCCTAAAAACAAATGAAAATCGGAACCGCACACGCCGGCCGCTTTCATTTGAATCAACACTTCTCCGTCACCGGGTTTCGGCACAGGAGCCTGTCGTACTTCAAACTGCTGGGGCCCGGTAATGACTACTTCTTTCAAGATTGTGACCACCCTTCAAAATGCACATTTCCATCTGATATATACTATGTTAAATATTACGTTAATATATTAACCTAATATAACTGTCTACCATGTTAAATATAGCATAGTAAAACGCATCAGTCTATGAGTATATTCTACAAAATGCCAGTCAACCGTTTATGAATTTGGTCAAAAAGTCATTTTTTTAACATAGATATAGCGCGAAGCCGCACAATATTTTTCATTTCCTCTTGTATTACAGTCAGTATTGCACTACAATATATTAGATCAATATGTTAGAGATTATTTCTTCCTATTCCGTCGTCCACTTTCATTTTAGGAGGGGCATTTGTGACCAATCAGAAGCAACCCAAGGACTCTCAGACAGCGGGAGAAAATGTATATCAGTACCTTCGCAGCAGCATCATTGGGCTGCAGGTGAAACCCGGCCAGACCATCAACATCAACGAATTGAGTGACTTTTTAAAGGTGAGCCGCTCCCCCATCCGGGACGCTCTGATACAGCTTGCAAAGGACGGTCTGGTGACGACCACGCCGCAAAAGGGCACGATCGTTTCTAAAATCGACATCCAGCGAGTGAGAGACGAACGTTTTATGCGGTCCTGCATCGAAGAAAGGGTTCTCGGGGAGTTTTTAGAAAGCTACCAGGAATCTGACATTAAAGCTTTAAAGGATTTGCTGCGGCAGCAGAAGAAGGCGCTGGAAAACAAGGATGCCCGCGATTTTCTGCGTACGGACGACGCTTTTCACACGGTTTTCTTTCAGGCGACCAACCACCCGTTCTGTCTGGAAAACGTTCTGAATATGTCGAGCCATTATTACCGGATCCGTTTGCTGTCCCTTTCGGAGTCGGACATTCGTCAGCAAACCTATGAACAGCACGAAGAAATCCTGCGACTGATTCAGGAACGGGACGTTTCAAAAATCCGAACGCTGATTGATCTTCACATTGTGGATAAGCAGGATGAAGAAACCCGCATGAAGCGCAAATACCCGGAGCTGTTCACCGCGATTGAGGAATCCGACCAGCTCAAGGGCAAAATCTGGGAAGAAGATTTTCTGATGACAGTATAACACAAAGCCTTCACGAAACAGGCGAGAAGGGACATTTCTCCCCCTCCAACGGTGAGGGGGAAACTGGAACCTTGTTTCTGCTGTTCAGTGAAAAATCGGTATAAAAAGCCGAAAGCCTCCATGCGCGCGTTACACATGGAGGCTTTCGGCTTTTCTCTTGCTTTTCCACAGGAAGCCTATTTGGATGTACGGTGGAGCGTACACCCGGCAAAGTCATATTCAAGGGGATGAATCAAACGCAGTTCCAAAGCGGGAGGGTGGGCCCGCTTTGGGCTGCACAAATGCACCGGCCGCGCGAGGCAGCGGCTTATTCCAAACTGGGTGCGAAATTTACTTATTCATCAATGTTTCCGTTTTCGCGGTAGGAACGCCAGACGTTTTCAAAAAAGTCGTCGTCCTCCGGAATCGGGCGTACGGGTCGCCAGCTGATCTTGCAGGCGCCGTTTTGATAAACGGCCTCCTGAATCACGCCGCCCCCCGCTCCGTTATCGAGCCGGAAGGTAAAGGTATCCGGCAGAACGGCATATGGTTTTTCTCCGTCCGGGTCAGTGTACAGGGCGCTTCCCCTGCTTTTGCCGCCCCGCTCGAGATAATCGCGCATGGCGGAAAGATACACCTGCTGGCAGATCAGAACATCGCGCAGGCGAAAGAGCTTGGAAAGCTCCGCGGGGGAAGCAACGGAAACCAGGCCGGAAAATTCGGAAAGCTCCCGGCGCGTTTCTTCTAAGGCGGCGTCAATTCCTTCACCGCTGCGAATGGCTGCGCCAAAGCGGCTCATCCGCACGGCGGCGGTGTCCCACAGCTGCTGCACGGGCGTACCGGCAGTATTGTGCACTGCTTCGTCCGCAAGGGCGTTCATCTGCCCGGCGGCTTCCAGAGCGCAGGCCAAAAACGCCTGCTCCTCCTCCGGCTCTCCGGTTCTGCGGGCCGCGATATACTCGGCCGCGCGGGAAGAACCCACCTGACCGGCATTCAGCGCGCTGCCGCCCGGACGGTACACGCCATGGCTGGCACTGACCTCTCCGGCGGCAAAAAAGCCCTCCAGATTCGTGTGCCACCACGCATTGATTGCCAGACCGCCGTTGTTGTGCTGGGCACAAAGGGCGATCTCCAGCGGCTCTTTCGCAAGGTCCACACCGCGTCCGCGGTAAAACTCCACCGCGGGAGTGTTCATATGCAGCAGGCGCTCATACGGCGTGCCGAAGCAGGCGCCCGCTTTTTCCATATAGTCGCGCGCTTCCGCTCCCAGAGCGGAGAAATCCAGCTCGCCGCCCGGATTCGAGCGGAAATCAAGGAACACCTTGCGGCCCTTGCAGCTTTCCAGATAGACGAGAATATCGATGATCGAGCTTCCGTTTTTCACCTTGCGCACATCAAACGGCCACTGATAGCCTTTCAGGAACACCTTGGTGAGCATGTCGCCCGTATCGGTAAAGAAGTCAAATAAGAATTCGCGCTCATCCGAGCCGTCGGGATTTGTGGAGAGAAACCGCGGCATGACCTGCATATAAGTGCCCGACACATTCCAGCGGGGCCGGGTGGAGGCAAGGCCATACTGCCATTCCGTCAGGTTTTTGCCGCGCACGCCGGCCTCGAACGCAATGCCCGTCGCGCCGAAATGGCCAAAGGGATACACGCTGTCCGCATAAATGCCCGCGGGGCCGCCGGTGGCGTAAATCACATTCTTGCAGCGGAACACCACAAAGCGTCTGCCTGCATCCTCCGGCGCGGAGGTGTCGAGGCAGAGCAGGCCATATACCCTGCTGCGGTCAGAGAGAATCCGGATGACCTGCATGCGGTCAAAAATCGGAATCTGCTTTTCATTGACCGATTTCTCCAGCGCCTCCGTCATTCTCTTGGATGTGTACGGGCCGACGCTGGTTGCTCTGCGGCGCGGATCGTGGTCTGTTTTGTATCCCACATATTCCCCATATCGATTTTTCGGGAACGGAACGCCCAGCTCCGCAAGGCGCAGGAAGCCCTGCGCGGACAGCGCCGCCTCGCACAATGCGATGTCGCCGTCCACACACTCACCGGAGAAAAGCGTTTCCGCCATTTCCCGCACACTGTCCGGGTCCCCGCCGGAGAGCGTGAGCTTATAATAGGTTTGTTTGTCTGAACCGGTATTTCTGGAGGTGCCCGCCTTAACGTGCTCGGTCACAATGGCAACGTCGTGCTGCCCCAGCATCCAGAGGCGGTCGGCGGCATTAAAGCCGGCCGCTCCGGAACCCACAACCACGGTGTTCACCGTGATCTGCCGGTAAGTCCCCTGCGGGGTTTGCAATGAAGATGTGTTCATGGCCGCCTCCCTTATTATGATTACAGTCGTTTGATGTGGAATCCGCCGTCGATGTCGATATAATTCCCGGTAGTATACAGGAACTCGTCGCCGCAGAACACGCCGACAGCGTTGGCGACGTCTTCCGGGGTCCCCCAGCGGGCGATCGGGAAAATCCCCTGCTCGATGAGCGATTCATACTTTTCCTGCACGCTGGAGGTCATGTCGGTGAAAATCACGCCCGGGCGCACCTCATTCACCAGAATGCCCTCGGCGGCCAGACGGTCCGCGTACAGGGTGGTCAGCATCGATACACCCGCTTTGGAAACGCAGTATTCCCCACGATTGGTGGAAGATACCTCTGCCGAGCAGGACGAAACGTTCACGATGGTTCCGCGCTTTTTGCCCTCGATCGGCTGGCGGAGCATCTGCTTTGCCACGGCCTGGGTGAGGAACATGTTGCCCTTGGTATTGACGCCCACCACGAAATCGAAGCTTTCTTCGCTCATTTCGAGCAGATCAGCGCGCACCTTGGGAGCCACGCCCGCATTATTGACGAGCACATGGATTCCGCCGAAGCGATCCACCGCCTCCTGCACAAGTCTCTGGCGATCCTCCGAAGAACCGAGGTTGCCCTGAACATAATGATATTCGATTCCTTCAGCGGAAAGCTGATCGAGCCTTTCCTGATTCGCCTCTTTGGGAGTAGTCGCGAATATCACAACGGAAAAGCCGTCCAGCCCAAGCCGGCGGGCAATCGCAAAACCGATTCCCCGGCTTCCTCCAGTCACAATTGCGGTCTTTTTCATACTGTTCTCTCCTGTTCTAATTTGATCAGACGCCGGTTACGGCTCCAGCAGCACCTTTACGCTGCCGGCACTTCTGTCGAGGCAGGTTTCCAGCGCCTTCTGCAAATCATCCAGCGGGAACACATGGGTCACCAGTTTTTCCAGATTCAGCTCGCGGGAAAGCTCGATGGCCACGGGGAAATCCCAGCAATAGCCCTGCGCTCCCTGCACCCGGATTTCACGGGAGACAAAAAGATCTGCCGGGATATTGATCTTCGGGTTTTCAAAAATACCCACGATCGTTGCAAGGCCGTTCTGACGGATGGACGAAATGGCCTGCACGAAGGTCGCTTCAAGGCCGACGCACTCAAAGCTCTTATCCACACCCTTGCCGCCGGTCAGGCGGTGAAGGGCATCTTCCAGCGGCTCTTTGCCGGAATTGACCGCCGCCGTTGCGCCGAGCTCCAGCGCCAGCTTGAGGCGGGCGTCGGAATGGTCGGCAATGATGACCTGCGAAGCGCCGCTCTTGCGGCATACTGCCGCGATCAGAAGACCGATCGCGCCCGCGCCGATGACCAGCACAGTTTCGCCCAGCCTGATGTCTGCCCGGCGAACGGCATGCGTCGCAACGGAAAGCGGCTCGATCAGCGCGCCCGCGTGGTAGCTCAGATCATCCGGCAGGCGGAACACATGCTCGGCCTGTGCCATCACATAATCCGCCATCGCGCCGTCGCCCTTGCGGTAAGAGAAGCTGATGTTCTCGCAGTACCCGTAATTGCCGTGGCGGCAGGCTTCGCACGTGCCGCAGACGATGCAGGGCTCGAGCGTGACCCGGTCGCCCTCAGAAAGCCCGGTAACTCCGGGGCCTACCGCGACGATGTCGCCGGAAAATTCATGGCCGATCGTCACCGGCAGCGGAACTGCCGGGTGACGGCCTTTAAAGATATGCAGATCGCTGCCGCAGATCGCGCTGCTTACCACGCGGATCAGCACCTGGCCCTCTGCGGGTTCGGAAAAAGTTCTCTGCATAAAATCTGTTTTCATCGGTTCGGCCACACGGCCGACTCTGCTGTTCCATTCTTTCAAGTGAGGTTCCCCCTTTTACTGAAAGCTGTGTTCGCGCTGCTGTGCTTCCTCTCTGGCCTCGCGGTACAGCGGGGCATACAGCTTGCTGTCTTTGATGACGCAGCCTGTGCGGCCATGGTCGCGCATGATCTGCGTACACTTGGAACAGGTGATGCAGCACTGCTTCGGGTCCATCTCACCTTTGGTGAGAATATCGCGCGGGGCCTCGGGGTAAGCGAAGCTGGAACGGCCCAGACCCATAAAGCTGCAGCTGTGATCCGCGATGTTCGCGGCGCCCGCGTAGGGTGCATACTGGCGCAGCCAGGTGTAGCCGTTGCCGATGACAGGAACGTCTCCGGCGGCCTCCTGAATGCGGCGGGTAAAGTCAAACAGGCGGGAAACGCTCTCGAGCGGGTGCTCATCCGGCACGGGAATGCCCATGCTGGACTGATCGAACGGGCGCGTCACCTGCGGATAAATATAGTACGGGTTGCCGGCGGAATTGCTCAGAAGGTCTACGCTCTCTTCCACCAGCATCTTCACGAGCATCATCGGCTCGGTAGGGTCAAACTTCCACACGTCGTCCTGATCCACGCCAAAGCCGTAGGGATAGGGATGCGCATCAAACACATTAAAGCGGCAGGCGATCAGAAAGTCGGCGCCGACAGCCTCGCGCACGGCACGGATGGTCTGGCGCAGGAAGCGCGTTCTGTTCTCAAAGCTTCCGCCGTATTTTCCCTCTCTGGTGTGGGAGGCCAGCAGCTCACTGAGCAGATACCGATGACAGCTCTTGATGTCTACGCCGTCAAAGCCGGCCTCTTTGGCCAGAAGCGCGGACTGCACATACTTTCCGGTGAGTGCGTCGAGGTATTCATCGGTGATAACGGGCGCGTCGGGATCAAGGCCCACGCGGGGGTCGAGCAGAGGATCATGCTGCGGCACGAGCGGAGCGCCCTTGTGGCCCTCCGGTCTGGAATAACGGCCGGAATGCGTCAGCTGAACGATGTTCAGCGGCCGGTGATCCGCTCCGTTTGCAGCCGCGGCGGCCGCGTTGGTTCTTTTCAGCAGCTCGGCAAATTTGCCTACATTCTCTTTGGTGAGCATCATCTGCAGCGGGTTTGCACGGCCCTCCTGCACAACAGCGCAGGCCTCCCACCACAGCAGCCCGGCTCCACCCTCGGCAAAACGGGTATACCGGCGCTCTACCAGCTCGCTCGGCGAACCGTCCGGCTCAGAATCGCAGCCCTCCATAGGGAGCACTGCAATTGCGTTCGGCGAGGTTTTGCTGCCGACCTTCACCGGATGTGCGAGCGGAGACAAGTCCTCACTCAGATGAATATTCGCCCCTAGCTCGGCGATTTTCTCTTTCAACTCTTCGATCGACTGAAAATGAAACTTTTCATGCGAAGCCATTTGATCCATCCTTTCTTTCATTCTGTAAGCGAATGATTTTATGCAATCGTTTGCAATATAAGGCCGCACTGGCCCATTCAAAAATGAGTCGGCGTACTATTTTTAGATTGCTTGTTTTTCACGAAACGCGCCGATCAGGTAACGAAGCCCGGCCAGTGCCAGCGCATCGGGGGACTCCCCGAGCTGCACCCAGCCGCTGTCAAGCCCGCCGGGCTTGAAGGTCTCCATCGTGACGTGTCCCTGATAGCCGTGGCTGCGCAGCAGACCGAAAATCTGCTCCCACGGGAAAAATCCCTGCCCGGGTGCGCCGCGGTGATTGGCGCAGGCGTGAAAGTGAAACATTTTCCCGGCGGCCAGCACGCGCTCGACCGCGCCGCACAGATCCTCTTCTTCAATGCCCGCGTGGAAGGTATCAAAGTGGATTCCGAGAAAATCGTCGTCCACATCGTTTACCATGCGCAGAGCCTGCTCCGCCGTATTGACCACACTGCTGCGGTAGCGGTTGAGCGGCTCGATCGCAAGGCGCACCCCGTATTCCTGCGCACGGGCACTAAGGGCGCGCAGTCCCTGCACCGCGAGCTCCCACTCGCGCTCGGCTTCGTCCGGCGGCAGCAGATGGCGCTTTCCGCCGCCCGCATACAGCGGGCCGGCGAACACATCGGCCCCGAGCTTTGCCCCGGTTTCAAGACATTTCGTCAGGTACTCCATCGTATTGGCCCGAACCTGCGGGTCAAAATTTGACAGATCGCGCCCCGGCGACATCGCCGCGCAGAGCGAAACGCGAAGGCCGGTTTTGCGGATCTCCTCGGCGAGAGGCTCCGAAACCTCCGGCTGTGTCATCGGGATTTCCACAGCGTCGAAGCCCATTTCGGCGATCTTCGTCGGCAGGCCCAGACAATCGGGGCCCAGCGCATTGGTCCAGTTCCAAAGATTAATGCCCAGTGGGTTCATTTGGTTCACCCTTTCATCGGGTCGATTTTCTGATCACAAGATCGGTATTCAGTATATCGACTGCAGGCTCCGGCAGGCCGCCGGTTTTATCCTTATATCGAATCTGGTTGATCAGCTTTGTGGCCGCAACGACGCCCATTTCGTACAGCGGCTGCGACACGGTGGAAAGCGGAGGCTCCACCAGCGCGGACAGGCCGACGTTATCGAAGCCCAGCACGGAAATATCCTGCGGGATACGCACGCCCATATCGTGCAGCGCATGCAGGATCACGATCGCCTTGGGGTCACTCGTTGCAAAAATCGAGTCGGGCCAGGGCTGCACCGAAAGCATGTTCCGCGTCAGATAATAAAAGCTGTTGCTGCCGTTCGTTTCCCGCAGGATCAGCCGTTCATCCACGGGAAGCTGATTGTCGCGCAGAGCGGCCAGATAGCCCTCCAGACGGTCGCGGTACAGAATCACCTCTTCGCGCCCGAGCGCCAGCGCAATGCGGCTGTGCCCTGTGCGCACCAGATAGTTGACCGCGTCGTACGACGCCTTGTAGTTGTCGACGATCACCGCGTCCAGATGCTCCTCTTTCGCGCACCGGTTGACCAGCACCAGAGGAAAGCCCTCGTCGCGCAGAGCGCGGATGTGGTCGGAGCCGGGCAGCATGGAGCAGACGATAAAGCCGTCTATCCAGCGCTTTTTCAGCTTATTGATATAGGATTTTTCCACCTCGACATCCTCGTCGGTATTGCAGAGAACCACCGTAAAACCGTTTTTACGGGCGGTGTCCTCCACACCGCGGGTAATGTCTGGGAAAATCAGGTTCTGAATGCTGGGAACCATCAGCGCAATGGTATTGCTGCGCCCCATTTTCAGCCCTTTTGCAAGCACGTTCGGGCTGTAATCCATTTTCTTCACGGCCTCCAGCACGCGCTGGCGGGTTTGCTCATTTACATAGCTCTTGCCGCTGAGCACTCTGGAAACAGTGCTGGCCGAAACCCCGGCCACCGCTGCGACATCCTTGATGTTGGTCAAAGTCAATCACCTCAAATGAATCATAGCATTCTTTCCCTGCACCTGCAACCGTTTTCAGATCGATATGCTCATTTCTTCCAGTAAACCGTGGCTCCCTTATGTGCGGAGGTACAGTTTCTGCGGTACAGATCCAGCCAGCCGATCGCGGGTTTCTCCACCGGCTTCCACGATGCGCGGCGGCGGTCGAACTCTTCGTCGCTGACATCGATGGTGAGGGTGCGTCCCTCAATATCGATATGGATGACATCCCCGTTTTCGATCAGGGCCAGATTGCCGCCCTCATAGGCTTCGGGGCTGACATGGCCGATGGCCAGACCGCCCGTTGCGCCGGAAAAGCGTCCGTCGGAAACAAGCGCGATCTCTTTGCCCATTCCCTTGCCCAAAACGGCAGCCATGAAGGTTTCCATATGGGGCATTCCGGGGCTTCCCTTCGGGCCTTCGTAGCGGATGACCACCACGTCGCCCGGTACGATCTCATCGCGGAGAATCGCGTTCCACGCGTCGTCCTGCGAATCGTAGCACTTGGCGGGGCCGCTGAACTTCCACGCCTCGGGGTCTACGGCGCTGAACTTGACGATGGCGCTCTCGCTGCCGATATTGCCGTGCAGCACCGCAAGGCCGCCCTGCTCGTGAATCGGCTCTTCGACCGGACGGATCACGTCTGTGTTGCTGTTGTGTGCAAGCTCGGCCTTTTCGCCGATGGTGCCGAACATACCGCCGCATTTCGTGTTGATCTTACCGGCTTTCGCCAGCTCCTTCACAACGGCACCCAGGCCCCCCGCCGCGGAGAATTCCTCCATGGTATAGGTCGGGTGGTTCGGGTAGATCGCGCTGATGACCGGAACCTCGCGGCTGATGCGGTCAAAGGTTTCGGGCGAAATCTCGCAGCCGATCTGGCGCGCGATCGCCGGGATGTGCAGCAGGCTGTTGGTGGAGCCGCCGGTCGCCATCATGTAGCGAACCGCGTTCTCAAAGCTCTCCTGCGTGATAAAGCTCTGCGGACGGATGTTGTCGCGGACAGCCTGCACCAATCTGCGCGCCGCGCCGCGGGCCATTTCGTGCCACTCGGGCGTCTGGCTGCGCACGCTGGCGTTGCCATGCGGAGACAGACCCAGAATTTCTGCCAGAGCGCACATGGTGTTCGCGGTTCCCATAAACGGGCAGGCACCCGGGGTGGGGCACGCATTGCGTACGACCATCTTGTAGTGTTCGCGGTCGATATCGCCCGCGATGTAAGCGGCATACGCCTGCTTGGTGTGCGTGAGGGTCAGCATTTTGCCCTCCTCGGTATGCCCGGCCGCCATAAAGCCGCCGGTGAGCATCACGGTGGGGATATTCACCCGCAGGGCGCCCATAATCATGCCGGGCACCACCTTGTCGCAGGTGGACATAATGACCATGCCCTCAAGCATATTCAGCTCGGCGACCATTTCCACCTCGCTCGAAACCAGGTCGCGCGCGGGCAGCGTATAGCGGTCGCCGGGGGTGTTGGAACAGATGCCGTCGCAGATGCCGGTAACGGGAAGCTCCAGCGCAAGGCCGCCGGCCTTGTAAATTTCTTCCTTCATCTCGGCAATGACATCCTTAAACGGAAAATGCCCGGGATTCATTTCGTTCCAGGAATTGACCAGTCCGATCACGGGGCGCTTTGCGTCCTCCTCCGAAACTCCCATTGCGTACAGCAGTGCGTTGCGGTGATCCAGAGATTCTTCATTCCATTCACGGATCATGATTGTTCGCCTCTCAATCTATGTTTCCAAACTCCATTCATCAGCCACCCAGATACGCCTTGCGCACGGTGTCGCTGTGCAGCAGCTCGTCGCCGGTGCCGCTGATATTGATCATGCCGTTTTCCAGAACATACGCCTTGTCGCAGATGGAAAGCGCCTTGCGGGCGTTCTGCTCTACCAGCAGCACGGTGATTCCGGAATTGCGGATTTTTTGAATCAGCTCATACACCTGATTCACGATCAGGGGAGCCAGACCAAGGCTGGGTTCGTCCAGCAGGATGATCTTGGGCCGGGCCATCAGCCCGCGGCTGATCGCAAGCATCTGCTGCTCGCCGCCGGACAGAGTTCCGGCATACTGATCCTGCCGTTCTCTTAAAATGGGGAACAGGCAGTACTGCTCCTGCAGATCGTTTTCCAGCTCTCTGCCCTTAAAGAGGTACCCGCCAACCAGCAGGTTGTCGCGGATGGTAAGGCCGGAAAAGGTTTTGCGGCCCTCCGGCACATGCACGATTCCTCTGGCCACAATCTTGTGCGGCTGGTTCGGCAGGGCCTCGCCCAAAAAGCGAACCGTACCGCCCTGTTGTTTTTTCAGGCCGGAGATCGTACGCAGCAGCGTTGTCTTTCCCGCGCCGTTCGAGCCGATGATGCTGACGATTTCGCCCTCGTTGGCCTCGACGCTGACATGCTTTAATGCCTTTACGTGACCGTAGTCCACGCTCAGATCCGTTACTTCCAGCATTGCCATTGCTTACTCCTCCTTTCCCAGATAGGCTTCGATGACTTCGGGGTTCTGGCGCACCTCATCCGGCGTGCCCACGGCAATGGTTTTGCCGAAGTTCTGCACATGGATTTTGTGCGAGATGCTCATGACCAGCTCCAGACGGTGCTCAATCAGCAAAATCGCAAAGCCGATGTCTGCCGAAAGGCGCCGAATCAGGTCGGTCAGCTCCGAAACCTCCGTGGGGTTCAGGCCCGCCGCGGGCTCGTCGAGCAGAAGCACCTTGGGGTGGCAGGTGAGCGCGCGCGCGATTTCCACACGGCGCTGCTTGCCGTAAGCCAAATTTTCGGGGCGTTCGTTTTTAAAGTCGGCCATGCCGACCAGCTCAAGATACTGCTCGCAGATCTCGCGGCCGCGCTTTTCTTCCGAAAAGCGCTTCGGCGTGGGGAGCAGTCCCCCCGCAATGCCGTACTTCGACTGCGGGTCGAACGCGCACAGCACGTTCTCGAGCACCGTAAGGCCCTTAAACAGGCGGATATTCTGGAACGTGCGCCCCATGCCCTCGCGGGTGATGAGATACTGCTCCATTTTGGTGATGTCTTTGCCTTTGAGGGTAACCGAACCCTCGTCCGCCGTATACACACCGGAGATCACGTTGAAAATAGTGGTTTTGCCGGCTCCGTTCGGGCCGATGATTCCGTGAATCTCGCCCGCTTCCGCTTCCAGAGAAAAATCCTGAATCGCTTTGAGCCCACCGAAGGACTTACTGATATTTTTTACCTCAAGCAGCGCCATCCGTCTTTTCCTCCTTTCGGGATCTTTTTGCCAGCTTTTCCCCCAGCGCTTTCAGGTTACGGGGCGAAAGCTCCCACTCGCCGAAAATACCGGAGGGCTTAAAGTTGATGATGAGCAGAACCAGAATTGCGTAAATGATACTGCGGTACTGGTCGAGCGAACGGAGCACCTCGGGCAGGCCGCTGAGGATGAATGCGCTTACAACAGAGCCCGTCAGGCTGTTGACGCCGCCGAAGAACACCATGATGACCCAGTCCGCGCTCTTTTTCCAGCCGAAAATGGTCGGGTCCACATAAGTAATAAAGAACGCATACAGACAGCCGCTGAACGCCGTAACCGCCACGCTGAGCAGGAATGCGTTCATCTTGATTTTCGGCACGTTGATGCCCATGGCCTTTGCGGCCAGCTCATCGCCGCGCACCGCAATACACTGGCGGCCGTATTTGCTGGTTTTGAACCAGCTAACAATCGCGATTGCCGCAATGGCCGAAGCCAGAGCGAGCAGGAAGGTTGTTTTTCTGGGGATGCCGATAAAGCCGGAGGCACCGCCTGTGAGCTTGGTCGCCCGGTTGAGCAGGGCGGTGATCGCTTCGCCGAACCCGAGCGTGACGAGCGAGATGTAGTCGCGGCGCAGGCGCACCGTCGGGAAGCCGACCAGGTAGCCGATCACCACTGCGATCAGCACCGCCAGAATACAGGCCAGCCAGAACGGGAAGCCGCATTTTACCACCAGTATGCCCGAGGCATAAGAGCCAACCGCCATAAACGCCGCCTGGCCAAGGCTGAACATACCAGTCAGGCCGGTAAGTACATAAACACCGCAGACCGCAACGACCGTAATCAAAATTTGAGTCAGAATCGAAAGATATAATGTCATGCCGGCCCCCCCTTATGCCTTTTCCTGAACGTTCGAGCCTGCAATGCCGCTGGGGCGTACCAACAGAAATACCAGCATGAGCAGGAATGTAAATACCGGCGTATACCCGGAGCCGACCAGGCTGATGAGGATGGTCTCCACAAAGCCGAGCAGAACCGCGCCGATGATTGCGCCGGTCAGGGAGCCGAGGCCGCCGATGACCGATGCGATAAAGCCTTTTACCACAAGGCTGCCGAGCGTGGGATACAGCGTGTAGTTGATGCCGAGGAACACGCCCGCAAGGCCCGCCAGCGCACCCGAAACGATAAAGGTGAACTGAATGGTGCGGGTTACGTTGATGCCCATCAGGCTTGCGGTATCCCGGTCAAAGCTGACGCTGCGAAGGCCGCGTCCCTGACGGGTCTTCTGTAGAATATAAGCAAGTATCAACAGCGTGATCACACTGCAAAAAAACATCAGCAGGTCCGATGTGGAGATGACCACGCCCCCGAACTTAATGGTCGAATTTTGAAAAAACTGCGGGTAGTTGTAAAAGTTTGCTCCAACCTTTACCGTTATGATCCCCTCAAACATGGTTCCCAGTGTAATAGAGGATACGAAAAAGTAAACGGGAGAAGAGTTGTTTAAGGTGATGCGCCGAAACGCAACGAATTCTCCCGCCAGCGCAACCAGGGCGCCGGTCACGACTGCCACCAATATGGTGGGAACCAGCCCCAGCCCGCTTTGCGCTGCGACGAAATACCCGGAAAAAGCGCTCAGGGTCATTAATGCACCGTGCGAAAAGTTTGAAAACTTCAGCACATTGAAAATCAAAGAAAATCCGGTGGCGATCAGGGCGTAAACAGAGCCGGTCGCCAATCCGTTGACAATGATCTGCAGTGACACGGGATGTCCTCCTTTCATATGGGGATTCCTTCAGAGCGAAGGAATCCCCATCCTAATGAATAGCCTATTCGGTAATCAGGCAGCGAATTTCTGCAGGAATTTCGGAGTCGTTCCCTCATAGGTGAACATGAACATCTCCATGCTCTTTGTCATATGAGTCTTGGGATCGATCGAGATGCTGCCGGTCATGCCAGCATAATCGGTGATATTCTCCAAAGCAGTGCGGATCTTCGCAGGATCGCTGGTGCCGTTTTCTTTCAGAACCTTTGCAGCGATATTGACGATATCGTAGCCGAGGAAAAACTTGTTGGTTGCTTCAACGCCGGTCTTTTCCTTTACCGTCTTGATCATGTCCTGCAGAGCCTGCGTGGTGTCGTCGATGTTGTTGATGTAGTACACGCCGTCGCAGCTGGTGCCCATCATGGTGTTGAAGGGCGGGCAGGCGTCAAGGCCGCAGATCAAAGCGCCCTGATAGCCGAGCGCGCGGGCCGCCGTGGTAATGTTGACGAGGTCTTTGGTGTAGTTGGGAACAAAGATCGCGTCAACCTTCGCGTTTACGATGGGAGAAAGCAGGGTTTTAAAGTCTGTGTCGTTCGCGTTGTAGGCTACCTGCAGATTCTTTGCAAGCGTGCCGCCGGAGCTCTCAACGGTCTGAACGAACGGAGCCAGAAGGGAGGTGGAGTAAGAGTTGCTCTCGTTGTAAATGGCGCCGAAGGACTTAAAGCCGTTTTCGAGCGCATACTTTGCCATGATGGCGCCCTGCTGGTCCGCATTGGGCTGGAAGGTGAACATGTTCTTATACGGGGTACCGTCCTGCTTGAGCTGTGCGTTCTTATCCATCGCCAGGCCCATCACCGGCACATCATACTGCTCGCTGATCTCTTTGATCGCCAGCGCGATGTTCGCAACAGGCGGGCCAACAATAACGCTCACCTTGTCAACGGTAACGGCCTTGGTGAAGGCGTTTACCGCTTCGGTGACGTCGCCCTTGGTATCGTAGCTGTTCATTTTGATCTTCTTGCCGTCAATGCCGCCTTTTTCATTGATTTCGTCAACGGCCCATTGAGCGCCGGCCTGAACCATCTGGCCCAGAGAAGAAGTCGGCCCCGTGACGTCCTGAAGACAGCCGATCACGATCTCTCCTCCCTGATTCGATGAGGACCCGGAAGAGGCAGACGGGCTGCTACAAGCCGTCGCGCTCAGTCCCATAGCAATGGCCATGAGAAATGCGAGTACTTTTTTCATTTCGATTTCCTCCTTAAATTTATGTACTGTCCTGCGGGTGCAGGCAATAACCACTCTGAAAACGTTTTTACACTGGTGCCGCATCCATAAAAATAGAATAATTAGTGATAATCTTTAAATAAAACGATGAATTTTAAGTGTATATTACCATTTGTGTTCACATCTTGTCAATCTTGAAATCGTTTTTTCCCCGTTTTATATAAATATAGATATGAAAAGGTTTGCAGAATACCGATTGCTTTGAATAGTTCACTAATTTTATTTATGATTTCTGTGCTTTCTGCTGTATATTTCATATGAAAACCTTTGCAAAAAATCCCTTTTTCCGTTCGCTTACCGTTAAAACAGGCGTATTTATCATAAGCCACAGCCTTTCTCCCTCTTCCATTTTTTCCCGAGAAACAGAAATCATACGCTTTTTCATATGAGAAAGCTTTTTGAACATTACAGAAAGAAAACCTCCCGCCATTTGCCGAGCCAGCCCGTGAAAGCAAAGCAAAAAAAGAGAGTGTTCCGTGCTTTGCACAGAACACTCTCTTTTTTTCTATCGAAGGACAAATGAAATTCAGCCCCGGTCCACCAGAATCCCCCAAAGACCGATGAGATCCGCCGCCTGGAACGGGGTAATCACCACGCCCTTCAGCTCTTCCGCCGTGGATGAGACAATCGGCCCGGCCAGCTCATCCGTCGTCAAATTCACACCGGCCAAAAGCGTTCGGAAAAAATTATTTTTGATCAGCCTTGATTCCGTAACCGAAAAGTTTTTCAGCTTCGCTTCGGACAAAGAGCCCTCCGTAAAATCCACGCGGTGAAACCGCACGTCCGTGATCCTTGTCTGATCAAAGCTGGAATAAGAAAGCAACGTCTGCTCAAAAACCGTTTGCCGCAGCACCGAATCGTTCCAATTCGCGCCGACGCATTTGCAGTCGCTCCATCGGCAGCGCTCAAAGAAAGCGCCGCTGAAATCGCTATTTGAAAAATCGCAGGACTGAAAAACAACATCGGTAAACGAGGCGTTCTCAAAGCTGCAATTGCGAAACGCACTGCTTTCCATGATGCTGGCCCGCAGATCCAAACCGGAAAAACCGCCGCCATCGGCCCGTACTCCACCGCACCGAACGGCGGTGAGCGGCGTTTCCTCCTCCAGATAGCGCAAAATGGCAGTGGCAAAATCCTCTATGTACAAAAGCTCCTTTGCCAGCTTTGGTTCCGCTATTTCCATATGTCTTCCCTCTTCCTTTTGTTTTTAAAAAACCTGATTGCAATATACAAGCCGCTGTATCTGACAAAATCACGGTACAGAAAAATACCGGCTCGTATCAAAACGACACCGGTATTGCGCTTTCATTTCCTGTTTTAGTAAGCTGCGTTCAAAGGATTCAGCACGCCGTAATTTTTGTTTTCCATATCATCAATAAACGAAATCGCTTTGCCGGCCCCCACTGCCACGCAGTTTTCGGGGGTTTCCGGCACAAAGACCTTCATCTTCGTTTTCTTGCTGATCAGCGTGTCAAAGCCGTAAAGCAGCGCGGAACCGCCGGTAAGGATGATACCGTCGGTGTCGATGTCACCCATCAGCTCGGGCGGCGTTTTCTCCAGAACCTCCTGCGCGGTGCGGATGATCTGCATCGCCGGCTCGAGGAGCGCTTCCAGTACTTCGTCGCAGCTGATGTCTGCCCACTGGGGGAGTCCGGTGAGCATATTGCGTCCTTTTACGCGGTGCGTGACGATCTCTTTGCGCGGGTACACACAGCCGATGGCCATTTTGGCTTCCTCCGCCATGCGGGTGCCAATCAGCAGATTGTACTTGCGGCGCACCATCTTGATGATCGCTTCATCAAAGGCGTCGCCCGCCATTTTAATGGACCGGGCAATCGCGACGCCGCTGAGCGAAATCACGCCCATGTCCGTGGTGCCGCCGCCGATGTCGATCACAAAGCAGCCGTGGGGAACGGAAATATCGACCCCGGCCCCCATCGCCGCTGCGACGGGCTCTTCGATCAGGCAGATCTTGCGCACGCCCGACGCGCTGATCGCGTCGACCACCGCACGCTTTTCCACCTCTGTAATGCCGCAGGGGACACTGACGACCACCCGGGGCATTACCACCTTGCTGCCATTGATCTTCTTTAAATAATGCTGAATCACGTACTGAGCCAGCGCAAAATCAGAAATAACGCCGTTGCACAGCGGATGCACCACCGCGATCTTCGAAGAGGTGCGCCCCACCATGGCGTAGGCCTCATGCCCGATTGCTACGATGTTATCTGTGTCCTGCTCATATGCCACAACGGATGGTTCATTCAGGATAATTCCCTTGCCATCCAAATATATTTTTACCGACGATGTTCCGAGATCAATTGCAATGTCTGTTCCAAGCACCGCTCAGGTCACCTGCCTTTATCGCATTTCTGCCGCGGGCTAATTTGCCCGCATACGGCAGATTTAATATATTATTATAGAACATTTTGCCCCTTTTTTCAACAGGAAATGGATTCCGATTGTGTGGGGACGCGGCACGCCGCAGCACAATGCACCTCTTTTGCACCGGCGGCGTACAGCACCGCGGCACATTCGCCAAGCGTGGCGCCCGTTGTGAGAATGTCATCCACCAGCAGAATGCGTTGGTTTTCCACCTGATGAGCGCCCGGAAGAATCCGGTACACGCCGCGCACATTCTGACGGCGGTCTTTTTTGTGCAGCCGGTGCTGCTCCTGGTTTTCCACATGCTTTTCCAGCACAGTGAAATATGGAAGCCCGGCCAGTGCGGCCAGCTCCCGGGCAATCAGCTCCGACTGGTTATAGCCGCGCTGGTGCAGCCTTTCCCGTGACAGCGGCACACTGACGACGAAATCCGCACGGGTGAGAAACGAGCTCTGCCGCAGCTGCGAAAAGATTCTTTGCGCGAAAAAATGTGCATGCTTTGGCATGTTGTGAAATTTAAAATCCAGCATCGCCTTTCGCAGCGGGCCGTCGTATGGATCGGGAGCAATGCAAACAAGAGTCTTCCCGGTTTGCGGCTCGATCATGCGCGCGCTCCAGTGCTCGGACAAAAGCTCTTTCTCGCAGGCCTCGCAGCATTCACGCCCGGGCGGCACGATTTTTCGGCAAAACAGACAGCGCGGCGGATAAAAAAATTCTAATATGCCGTTCCACAGGCCTTTACATTTCATGTACGCTTTCCTCCGACAGGAACCAGCCCATCCCCGAATAGCGCAGTGTCTTTCGATTATTATTGACCATGGCTTCGATCACCTGTTCCATGCCCACCAGAATCAAAAGCGATTTTGCGCGGGTGATGGCCGTGTAGAGCAGGTTGCGGTAATTCAGCTGCGACGGCCCGGTATACAGCGGGATGACCACCGCCTGAAATTCGTTGCCCTGGCTCTTGTGGACCGTCATGGCGTACGCCAGATCGAGCTCTGACGCGCTTTCGAGCGGATATAGCACATAGCGGTCGTCCATCTGCACCGTGAGCGTACCGCCGCGCTTATCGATTTCGAGCAGGATGCCGACGTCGCCGTTGTACACGCCCTCGCCGGTGCTTCCGTCCGGACGCTGCCAGGTCAGGTTATAATCGTTGCGTACCTGCATCACCTTGTCGCCCGTGCGCAGGACAGCGCCGTTTACGTTGATCTCGCGTTTCTGCGGCCCGGGAGGATTCAGCGCCTCCTGCAGGCGGCGGTTCATTCCTTCCGTCCCTACAGCGCCGCGCTTGCCGGGGCAGAGCACCTGAATATCCACCGTGGGGTCGTAACCGTAGGTGCGGGGCAAACGTTCCGTATACAGCCCCACAACCGTATCTGCGATGCGGTCGGCCTGACGCATCGGGAGAAAGAAAAAGTCCCCGGTGCGGTCATGCAGCTCCGGCAGTTCGCCTGCCACCACGCGGTGCGCGTTGCGGACGATCAGGCTGTTCATCGCCTGACGGAATACCTCCTGCAGCTGCACGACAGGAAATTTGCCGCAGCGGATCAGATCGCCCAGCACGTTGCCCGCACCGACAGACGGAAGCTGATCGCAGTCGCCCACCAGAATCAGCCGGCAGCCGAGCGGGAGCGCGTGCAGCACACTTTCGAACAGCTGAACGTCCACCATCGAAAGCTCGTCCAGCACCAGCGCGTCGCAATCCAGCAGATTTTTTTCGTTGCGCGCAAAGGTGGGCGCATCGCGGTCGTTCCACTCTACCTGAAGCATCCGGTGGATGGTTTTCGCCTCCTTGCCCGTCACCTCGGACATGCGCTTCGCCGCCCGACCGGTGGGCGCTGCGAGCAGCACCTTTTCGCCCTGCTCCTCCAAAATGGAAATGATGGCGTTGAGCGCCGTCGTTTTTCCGGTGCCGGGGCCGCCGGTCAAAATCAGCATGCCCTGCTCGAGCGCCTGCCGCACCGCCTGCTTCTGCCCCTCGGCATACTCAATGCCAAGGCGTTCCTCCACCGCCGCGATATGTCCATCGACATTCCGCAGCGACTGCGCCGGATAACGAAGCAGCATCAGCAGCCGACCCGCACAATACGATTCGGACTGATAATAGCGCGGCAGAAAGATAAATTCCCGCCCGCCGAGCAGTTGGGGGATCAGTACATGCTCTTCCTTCAATTCTTCGAGGACGGAAAAAAGCATCTCCGGCTCCACTCCAAGCATGCGCGCGGCGGCGGGGATCAGCTTGTCCTTCGGCAGGCAGGTATGGCCGTTGTTCGTGTTGTGCCGCAGCACATAGTGGAGCCCCGCGCGCAGGCGCGAAAAGTCGTCCTGATCCACACTCGCGGATTCCGCAATGAGATCGGCGCGCCCAAAATCGATATCGACGCCGTCGGCACACAGCAGAAACGGGTCGGTACGGATCAGCTCTGCGGAGGATGGACCGTACTGCTTCCAGACCCGCAGGGCTTCTTCCGGCGTGATCCCAAACCCGCCCAAATACAGCATGATTTCGCGGATGCCATAGATGCGCTGAAACTCCTGCGCAATTTTTTCCGCCTTAGCGCGGGTGAGGCCCTTGATGCCGGCAAGGCGCTCTGGCTCCTGTTCCATCACCTCGAGCGTATGCTCGCCGAACGCCTCTACCAGACGCGTCGCTGTGGCGGGGCCGATTCCCTTAACCGCGCCGGAGGACAGGTACCGCAGGATGGCATCTGCTGTTTTGGGCGCAGAACGCTCGAATGCTTCCGCCTTAAACTGCTGGCCGAAGCTTGGGTGATGAATCCAAGTACCGATGACACGCAGCTCTTCCCCGCAACCGACCCAGGGGAGGGTGCCGACCACTGTGATCAGCTCCTCCCCTGCTTTCAGCTCCAGGATTTTATACCCGTTATTCTCATTGCTAAAGACGATTTCTTCCACTGTGCCGGTCAGTTCCAGCAATTGTTTTTCCTGCATATTCTCATCCTCGGCTGTGTTTGCTGTTGATTTCAGTATACCTCTTTTTCTATGTATTTGCAAATTCCCCGTTCAGTGTTTCCGGCAGATCCGCCGCCATACATAGCCGGACGCTTGGGTTCGCGAGGGCAAATGTTTCGCAGATCGCCCTTGTTTCGCGATCCATCCCGCAGTCCACACAGATCAGCTCTCTGTGCCCGGTATGGCGCAGCCAGCGCAAACGCTCGAGCGCTCCGCGCAGCCGGTATTCCACCCTGTTATCGTTCCCTGAAACACACACCAAAACCGTGATTTTCTCTTCCCAGCCCGGACGGGTCAGCCAGAACAATACAAAACGGCACAGCTCCGTAAGGCCAACCACCGCAAAAAACGCCACCAGAATTCTGCCGATCATATCTTCCATTTGTAATCACCTCATTGCTATGATATGCGAAAAAGGAAAAAATGACAGTCGGCAGGCTGAGCCTGCACTCGCGTCGCGGCAGGTTAAACCTGCATATACGTCACGGAGTAGCGCAAGGAAACCATCCCCTCCGCGCTCCATTCGTCACGTGTACGCTGGCTGCTTTCACGCAAAAACAGCCTTTCAAATATAATTATTTTGTCTTTACGGGTTCCTGTGTGAACTCTGCTGGCGCATCAAAAAATTCGCAGAGAAAACAACCTAATCTATCGCGAACAAATAACTTTTGCCGAACAAAGAAAACTATCTGCCCCTGCATGAAAGGAAAACCCTGCGCCAGGAGAAATTTCTCGCTATATCTCAGAAAACGTTATATTTTGCAAAATTTATACTATAAGTATTAAAAATTGATATAAAGAATCGCTTCTACACAAAGAAAATCCCATGCGTGCGCCATGGAAGAATCACATGCACAGCACAAAAAAGAGGAAAGCACAAAGGCCTTCCTCTTTCCTATAAAAATACTGATTAAGCCAGCGCGGCCTTCAGCTGCTCTGTTTTGTCTGTCTTCTCCCACGCGACACCCAGATCCTCGCGGCCCATGTGGCCGTAAGCCGCCAGCGGGCGGTAGATCGGCTGATTGAGGCCGAGCGACTTGATTAGCGCGGTCGGGCGCAGATCGAACACCTTTTGAATCGCTGCTTCCAGCTGGGCGCTGGTATAAGCGGAGGTGCCAAAGGTTTCCACAAGAATGGAGACCGGACGCGCTACGCCGATGGCATAGGCGAGCTGCACCTCGCATTTTTCGGCAAGGCCTGCGGCAACAATGTTCTTGGCAACATAGCGGGCCGCATATGCCGCGGAACGGTCTACCTTCGTCGGGTCTTTGCCGGAAAACGCGCCGCCGCCGTGACGGCCGAAACCGCCGTAGGTATCGACGATGATCTTTCGGCCGGTCAGGCCGCTGTCGCCGACAGGGCCGCCGACCACAAAGCGGCCGGTGGGGTTGATATAATATTTGGTGTTCTCATCCAGCAGATCGGCAGAAACCACCGGGCGGATCACCTGCTCGAGGATGTCCTTGTGAATCTGCTCCTGGGTCACGTCGGGGTCGTGCTGAGTAGAAACGACCACTGCCTCCACACGGGTGGGCTTACCGTTCTCATACTCCACCGTTACCTGCGTTTTTCCGTCGGGACGCAGATACGGCAGGGCACCGTCTTTTCGCACAGCCGCCAGGCGCTTGGCCAACGCGTGAGCAAGATAAATGGGCAGCGGCATCAGCGTTGTGGTTTCGTTGCAGGCAAAACCGAACATAATGCCCTGATCCCCCGCACCGATCAGATCATTTTCATCTGTGGCGCCGCCGCGGGCTTCAAACGATTGGTTCACACCCATCGCAATATCGGGCGACTGCATATCGATCGAAGTCAGCACGCCGCAGGAATTGCCATCAAAGCCATACTGGGGGTCATCGTAGCCGATCTCGCGGATCACTTCGCGGGCGATCGCGGGAATATCAACGTAGCACTCTGTCGAGATTTCGCCCATTACGTGCACCAGTCCGGTGGTCGCCGTAACCTCGCAGGCCACGTGGGCTTTTTCGTCCTGTGCCAGAATGGCGTCCAGAACGGCGTCGGAAATCTGATCGCAAACTTTATCGGGATGTCCCTCTGTTACCGATTCAGATGTAAAAAAATATTTTGACATAATTACGCCTCCTAATACAATAAGACAATGAAAAAATCCACCGTTCGGAGAAGCCAAACGGTGGAAAGCAACCTCATCTGCCGGCTTTATCCGCAGGATTTGGCACCTTTCGCACATTGCGCAGGTTGCCGGACATCACAGGGCCTGTTCCCTCCGTCACTCTTGATAAGGAATTATTCTGTTGTAAACCAACATCTTTCAGGCACCAGAAACAATGCTCCGGCATCTGTGATGAGATTATTATAACATATTATATGAAGAATACAAAATAAAAGTCGAAAAAATAGTTGCTAAACCGGATGAATCATTTCACGATTTTTTTGAACAAATGGTTGCAAAGACTTAAACAATACTGCCGCAATCGCACTGTTGAGAGAAGCCTTGAGCAGATTGAACGGAATGATCGCCGGCAGAATCAGCGCGTCGAGCGCCGCCTTCGGCATGCCGAAGAAATGTACGGTAAAGATGTAGTTCATCGGTATCATCAGCGCTGTCATCGCCAGCGTGCCAAGCACCATGCCGACCACCGCGTCAGAAAACTTATGCTTTCTCTTATAAAACTCGCCTACCAGGAAAATCAGAGCGCCGGACGCCACAAAATGCATCACCAGGCCGACCCATCCATTGCCGCCGAAGAAAACCGCCTGAATGACAGAAACCACAAAAAGCACCAGAAGCGCCGGGCTCGAACCAAACAGGAGCGCTGCGATCAAAATGGGAGCATCCGCCATGTCGTACACCAGAAACGGCGCCGCGGGAATAAGAGGAATACGGACGAAAGCGACCAGCACCACAGAAATTGCCGCCAGCACGGCAAGCTGGGTCATCTGAATAATGCTCTTTTGGGTCATGGATTTATTCATTTCTATTGTCTCTCCTTTTTTCGCTGTCAACGAAAAAAATCCCGCAGAAAATCTGCGGGACAAAACAAACGCAAACGCGCAGTTCTTCTTCCATCCGGACTATACCGTCGGCTTTGGAATCTCACCAAAATCAGCACATGCTCGCGGGCTAACGGCCAAAAACCGCATTACCGCCGGTGGGGAATCACACCCCGCCCCGAAGACAGCTTATTTAATTGATATTTTTATTATATTCACTTGATATTAATTTGTCAATAGGGGATTGTAAATTCCCTTTGCTAATCATAAAAGAAAGGAAACTGTTCTTTTCCCATGCCCAAACAAGGGACACAAAAACGGCTGACATCAACACTGGTTATGCAAAAAGCCCCCGGCCAAAATGGTCGGGGGCAATCAGACAAGTTAAAACCTGAAATCAGGCTTTTACAACGCCGGTAACAACACCGGAGCCAACTGTACGGCCGCCTTCACGGATAGCGAAGCGAAGACCCTCTTCAATCGCGATGGGGGTAATCAGCTCAACATCCATGTCAACGTTATCGCCAGGCATGCACATCTCGGTGCCCTCGGGCAGAGAGATAACGCCGGTAACGTCGGTAGTTCTGAAATAGAACTGGGGACGATAGTTGTTGAAGAACGGAGTATGACGTCCGCCTTCTTCTTTGCTCAGGATATAAACCTGGCCCTTGAACTTGGTATGCGGATGAATGGTACCGGGCTTCGCCAGAACCTGGCCGCGCTCGATTTCATTTCTCTGAATACCACGGAGCAGAACGCCTACGTTATCGCCGGCCTCAGCGTAATCCAGAATCTTTCTGAACATTTCGATACCGGTAACAACAACCTTGCGGCGCTCTTCGGTCAAACCAACGATTTCAACTTCCTCAGAAGTTCTCAGCTGGCCACGCTCCACTCTACCGGTAGCAACAGTGCCGCGGCCGGTGATGGTGAATACGTCTTCAACAGGCATCAGGAAGGGCTGGTCAGCCTTACGCTCAGGAGTGGGGATAAAGCTGTCAACTGCATCCATCAGTTCGAGAATGCACTTGTACTCGGGAGCATTGACATCCTTAGAGGTGGATTCCAACGCCTGCAGAGCAGAACCGCGGATGATCGGGGTGTCGTCGCCCGGGAACTCATACTCGTTGAGCAGATCGCGGATTTCCATTTCAACCAGATCCAGCAGCTCGGGATCGTCAACCTGGTCAGCTTTGTTCATGAATACTACGATATAAGGCACGCCTACCTGACGGGACAGCAGAATGTGCTCTCTGGTCTGGGGCATGGGGCCGTCCGCAGCAGAAACAACCAGGATAGCGCCGTCCATCTGAGCAGCGCCGGTGATCATGTTCTTCACATAGTCGGCGTGGCCAGGGCAGTCAACGTGCGCATAGTGGCGGTTAGCAGTCTGGTACTCAACGTGGGAAGTGTTGATCGTGATACCACGCGCTCTCTCTTCGGGGGCCTTATCGATGTTCGCGTAATCAACGAACTCGGAAGTGCCGTTCAGGTTCAGAACCTTGGTGATAGCGGCGGTCAATGTGGTTTTACCATGGTCAACGTGGCCAATGGTACCAATGTTTACGTGCGGTTTGTTTCTTTCAAACTTTGCCTTTGCCATTGGAAATCCTCCTTTTATTTTTCATAAATCAATTTTATCATAGTAAGACTACGCCTATTCTAACAAGTCGGGTATGAAAAATCAAGCCTTTTGCGCCTGTTAGTCGTTCTTTTTGCTGCGGTCGGAGATGATGCCTTCCGATACGGATTTCGGCACTTCAGAGTAGTGCGCGGGCTCCATAACATACTGGCCGCGGCCCTGTGTTTTAGAGCGCATGTCGGTTGCATAACCGAACATTTCGGACAGCGGAACCTCGGCATTGATCTGCTGTGCGCCGGAAACGGCGTCCATACCCAGAATCATTCCGCGGCGGGAGTTCAGGTCGCCGATAACGTCGCCCATGTACTCGTCCGGAACAGTGACAACTACCTTCATGATGGGTTCCATCAGAACCGGGTCAGCTTTTCTCATAGCCTCTTTGAACGCCATAGAACCGGCGATCTTAAACGCCATTTCAGAGGAGTCGACCTCATGATAGGAGCCATCATACAGCGTAACCTTTACGTCAACTACGTTGTAGCCCGCCAGAATACCGGTCTGCATCGCGCCCTGAATACCCTGATCAACAGCAGGAATATATTCCTTCGGGATCGCGCCGCCGACAACAGCGTTGACAAACTCGTAGCCCTTGCCCGGGTTCGGCTCAATACGAATCTTTGCGTGACCGTACTGGCCCTTACCGCCGGACTGTCTGGCGTACTTAGTGTCTGCCTCGGCATTTCTGCGGATGGTTTCTTTGTAGGAAACCTGGGGCTTACCAACGTTCGCCTCTACCTTAAATTCACGCAACAAACGGTCTACGATGATTTCGAGGTGAAGCTCGCCCATGCCGGCGATGATGGTCTGGCCAGTCTCTTCGTCGGTATAAGCCTTAAAGGTGGGATCCTCTTCTGCGAGCTTCGCAAGAGCAATACCCATCTTCTCTTGACCGGCCTTTGTTTTCGGCTCGATCGCAACACGGATAACAGGCTCCGGGAACTCCATGGACTCGAGGATAACCGGGTGTTTTTCATCGCACAGGGTATCGCCGGTGATGGTGTTCTTCAGGCCGACCGCCGCGGCAATATCGCCCGCATACACGGTTTCGATATCCTGGCGGTGGTTCGCGTGCATCTGCAGAATACGGCCGATGCGCTCGTTGTTATCCTTCGTGGAATTGTAAACAGTGGAGCCCGCGGTGAGCATACCGGAGTATACGCGGAAGAAGCACAGCTTACCGACAAAGGGGTCGGTAGCGATCTTAAACGCCAAAGCGGAGAAAGGCTCTTCATCGGAAGAATGGCGAACCTCCGGCTCTTCGGTGTCGGGATTTACGCCCTTGATCGCTTCAATGTCTGTCGGAGCAGGCATGTAAGCCACGATCGCGTCGAGCAGCTTCTGCACACCCTTGTTCTTGTAGGATGTACCGCAGGTAACCGGAACCATGTGGTTCGCGATGGTCGCCTTGCGGATGCAGTCGCTGATTTCAGCCTCTGTCAGAGCTTCCCCATTGAGGTACTTCTCAAACAGGACATCGTCCTGCTCTGCCACATGCTCTACCATCTCGGTGTGGTATTTTTCCGCCAGCTCTTTCATATCCTCCGGAATTTCTTCCTCGCGGATATCTTTGCCCAGATCATCGTAGTAAACATAAGCCTTCATGTTTACCAGGTCGATGATACCACGGAAGGTGTCCTCACTGCCGATCGGCAGCTGGATCGGAACCGCATTGCACTTGAGGCGGTCTTTCATCATCTGTACTACGCGGTAGAAATCGGCGCCCATAATGTCCATCTTATTGACGTAGGCCATACGGGGAACCTTATATTCCTCAGCCTGGCGCCATACGGTTTCGGACTGAGGCTCTACTCCGCCCTTCGCGCAGAAGACGGTAACGGAACCGTCCAACACGCGCAGGGAGCGCTCTACCTCTACGGTAAAGTCAACGTGGCCGGGAGTATCAATAATGTTGATTCTATGACCCTTCCAAAAGCAGGTAGTCGCAGCGGAGGTAATGGTAATACCTCTCTCCTGCTCCTGTGCCATCCAGTCCATTGTCGCGGAACCGTCGTGGGTTTCACCGATCTTATGGTTAATTCCCGTATAATACAGAATACGTTCTGTTGTTGTTGTTTTACCAGCATCGATATGGGCCATGATGCCGATATTTCTTGTCATTTGAAGCGATACCTGCCTCGGCATAGTTTCCTCCTTAATTCTGAAAAATGTATCCGCTCATTATGCTAACACGGAAAATCTTTCGGTCAACGCCGGAAAATTACCACCTGTAATGAGCAAACGCCCTGTTGGCTTCCGCCATCTTATGCGTATCATCACGCTTCTTGGCAGCGCCACCGGCACCATTAATCGCATCAAGGATTTCCCCGGCAAGTCTTTCTTTCATGGTCTTTTCGGATCTCAGTCTGGAATAACGGGTGATCCAACGCAGACCCAGCGTCTGCCTTCTTTCAGGACGAACCTCCATAGGAACCTGGTAGGTCGCGCCGCCCACGCGGCGGGCTTTAACCTCCAAAGCAGGCATTACGTTTTCCATCGCCTGCTCGAACATCTCGAGCGGGTCTTTTCCTGTTTTTTCACTGACAATATCAAACGCGCCGTAAACGATCTTCTGGGAAACTCCCTTTTTACCGTCCAGCATAATATTATTGATCAGTCTGGTGACAAGCTTGGATTTGTAAAGCGGATCGGGCAAAACATCACGTTTCGCAATAGAACCTCTTCTTGGCACTTTACTTCCCTCCTTCACATAAATGATATCATAGGTACTCGAAAGGACAAACTCCCGTGGGCCGAAGAGACGCTCTTATCTATTTTATAAAAACGCCGCAGTTGTGCATACGCACGCAGCCGTAAGGTTTCTGTCATATTCGGTTTTTAGCCCTTTTTCGCAGCGCCGGGCTTCGGACGCTTCGCACCGTACTTGGAACGGGCCTGCATGCGCTTCGCAACACCCTGGGCATCCAGAGTCCCGCGGATAATGTGGTAACGCACGCCAGGCAGGTCCTTTACACGACCGCCGCGGATCATTACAACACTGTGTTCCTGCAGATTGTGGCCGACACCCGGGATATAAGCACTGACTTCAATGCCGTTAGACAGACGCACTCTGGCGATCTTTCTGAGAGCTGAGTTAGGCTTCTTCGGGGTAGCGGTCTTGACAGAAGTACAAACGCCGCGCTTTTGGGGGGAATCCTGATCGATAGCGATCCGTTTCTTGGAGTTCCAACCTTTCAGAAGCGCCGGGGCCTTGGCCTTTCTTTCGCTGACTTCTCTGCCCTTGTGGACCAGCTGGTTAAACGTGGGCATATGACACCTCCTCACTGAAATTTAATATGTTAAACAGGAATATATTTCCCGCATTAACCGAATTGATACTTAAGATAGACGGCTTGTCTTTGCAGGACGCAAAGAAGTAAAATTTTCACAAAACAACTGCGGAATTCTCCGCCTCCCGGCGGAAAAAACGCTGGAAGAAACCGGGAAATACCGCACTACAATTTGTAAAAACTCCACAAGTAGACAGCGGAATCCTGCTCTTTTTTACGATGCTTTGAGCAGGATTTTCGCTGTTCTTTTCACAAATCATCACAATTGGTTATTTTATCACGATACTGCGTCGTTTGTCAATACCGGTTTTTCGGTCTCAACCTCAACGTCGCCGTAGCACTTCATGCCGGTACCGGCGGGGATCAGCTTACCGATACACACGTTCTCCTTCAGGCCCAGCAGCGGATCGACCTTGCCCTTGATGGCGGCGTCGGTCAGAACGCGGGTGGTTTCCTGGAAGGACGCGGCCGACAGGAACGAATCGGTAGCCAGAGAGGCCTTCGTGATACCAAGCAGCATAGGAGTGAAGGTGGCGAGCTGCAGGTCGGCTTCACCGGCGTCAATGCGCTTCTGAACCGCCTCGTTCTCAGCCTCAAGATCACTCTTATCCACCAGCGCGCTGGGCAGCAGGTTGGTGTCGCCCGCCTCTTCAATGCGAACCTTCTTCATCATCTGGCGAACGATAACCTCAATGTGCTTATCGTTGATATCAACGCCCTGCATCCGGTAAACGCGCTGTACTTCCTGAATCAGGTAGTCCTGCACCGCCTGCGGGCCGCTGATGGCGAGCACGTCATGCGGGTTGACGGAGCCTTCGGTCAGCCTTGTGCCGGCCTTGATCTCCTGGCCCTCCTTCACGCTGATGCGCGAGCCGAACGGGACGAGATACGACTTCTGGTCGCTGGTTTCTTTATTGGTGATCACGACATGGCGGTTTTTCTTGATCTCCTCGAAGGAAACCTCGCCCGAGATTTCACTGATGATGGCCAGATGCTTCGGCTTTCTGCCCTCAAACAGTTCTTCAACACGCGGCAGACCCTGTGTAATATCCTCAGCACTGGCAACACCGCCGGTGTGGAAGGTTCTCATGGTCAGCTGCGTACCGGGCTCACCGATGGACTGCGCCGCGATGATACCCACAGCCTCGCCGACATCGACCGACTGGCCATTCGCAAGGTTGGCGCCGTAGCACTTCTTGCAGATACCGTGTCTGGCGTGGCAGTTGAGGATGGAACGGATCTTGATGTGTGTTGTGCCCTTCGAAACGATCAGTTCGGCATCCTGCTCATCCATCAGCTTATCCTTAGACACCAGCACCGCACCGGTCTCCTCGTCGATGAAGTCTTCCACCAGGTAACGACCCTGCAAGCGCTCGGTGAGCGGCTCGATGGATTCCTTGCCCTCGCGGATATCGAATACCTCGAGGCCTTCGCTGGTGCCGCAGTCGTCCTCACGGATGATGACCTCCTGCGAAACGTCGACCAGACGGCGGGTCAGGTAACCGGAGTCCGCCGTTCTCAGAGCGGTATCGGCCAGACCCTTTCGGGCGCCGCGGGAAGAAATGAAGTATTCCAGAACATTCAGGCCTTCACGGTAGTTGGCCTTGATGGGGATTTCGATCGTACGGCCCGAGGTGTTGGCGATCAGGCCGCGCATGCCGGCGAGCTGACGAATCTGGCTCATCGAACCACGGGCGCCGGAGTCCGCCATCATGAAGATGGGGTTGTAGCGATCCAGCGCGTGCTGCAGCGCATCGGTAACCTCACCTGTCGTTTTTTCCCAGATTTTCAGAACGGCGTTATAGCGCTCCGACTCGGAGAGCAGACCGTTTCTGTACTCATCCGTGACCATGTCGATCTGGTGATCGGCCTCTTTGATGAGGGTCTTCTTCGCCTCAGGAATCGTCGCGTCGCTGACGGCAACGGTAATGGCGCTTTTGGTGGAGTATTTATAGCCCTGCGACTTGATGCTGTCGAGCACTTCAGCCGTCTTAGAGGTTCCGTGCACACGGATGCAGCGGTCGATGATTTTCCCGAGCTGCTTTTTGCCCACGAGGAAATCAATTTCGAACTTCAGGCGGTTCTCCGGAATGGAGCGATCCACATAGCCCAGATCCTGCGGGATGGGACGGTTGAAGATGATGCGGCCGACGGTGGTATCCACCAGACCGGTCACGATATGGCCGTCGATCATGAGAGAGCGGCGCACCTTGATTTTGGCGTGCAGCTGAACAACCCCGGTATCGTAGGCCATCAGAGCTTCATCCACATCGCGGAAGATTTTGCCCTCACCCTGCTCGCCGTCTTTATCCAGCGTCAGGTAATAGGAACCCAGAACCATATCCTGTGTCGGGACGGTAACCGGGCGTCCGTCGGAAGGTTTGAGCAGGTTGCCGGCAGCCAGCATCAGGAAGCGGGCCTCGGCCTGCGCTTCTGCGGAAAGCGGCACGTGGACGGCCATCTGATCGCCGTCGAAGTCGGCGTTGTACGCGGTGCAAACCAGCGGGTGGAGCTTCAAAGCGCGGCCTTCAACGAGCACCGGCTCAAAAGCCTGAATGCCCAAGCGGTGCAGCGTAGGCGCACGGTTGAGCAGAACCGGGTGGTTCTTGATCACGATTTCCAGCGCGTCCCAAACCTCGGGCTTCGCGCGCTCCACGGCTTTTCTCGCCGCCTTGATGTTGCCTGCGAGGCCGGTTTCGACCAGGCGCTTCATCACGAAGGGCTTGAACAGCTCCAGAGCCATTTCCTTCGGCAGACCGCACTGATACATTTTCAGCTCAGGGCCGACAACGATAACGGAACGGCCGGAGTAGTCAACGCGCTTGCCGAGCAGGTTCTGACGGAAACGTCCCTGCTTACCCTTCAACATGTCGGAAAGGGATTTCAGCGGGCGGTTGTTCGGGCCGGTGACCGGGCGGCCGCGGCGGCCGTTGTCGATCAGAGCGTCGACCGCTTCCTGCAGCATGCGCTTTTCGTTGCGCACGATGATGTCCGGCGCGCCGAGCTCCAGCAGTCTTTTCAGACGGTTGTTGCGGTTGATCACACGGCGGTACAGGTCGTTCAGATCGGAGGTCGCAAAGCGGCCGCCGTCGAGCTGTACCATCGGGCGCAGATCCGGCGGAATCACCGGAACAGCATCCATGATCATCCATTCGGGGCGGTTGCCGGAAAGGCGGAATGCCTCGACAACCTCGAGTCTTTTCAGGATTCTCACGCGCTTCTGACCGGAGGAATTCTCCAGCTCCGCCTTGAGCTCCTCAGACTCTTTATCAAGATCGATTTCCGCAAGGAGGGCCTGAATCGCTTCAGCGCCCATGCTGGCCTTGAAATCATCCTCATACTTTTCGCGCATATCGCGGTATTCTTTTTCATTGAGCATCTGCTTTTTCTGCAGCTCACGCACATTGCCCGGATCGGTGACGATATACAAAGCAAAGTACAGCACCTTTTCCAGCATGCGGGGCGAGATGTCGAGAATCAGGCCCATGCGGGAAGGAATGCCCTTAAAGTACCAGATGTGGGAAACGGGCGCGGCCAGCTCAATGTGGCCCATGCGCTCGCGGCGAACCTTTGCGGTGGTCACTTCAACGCCGCAGCGTTCGCAGATTTTACCCTTATAACGAATTCTCTTATATTTTCCGCAGTGGCACTCCCAGTCCTTCTGCGGCCCAAAGATTCTTTCGCAGAACAGTCCGTCGCGTTCGGGTTTCAGGGTGCGGTAGTTGATCGTTTCGGGCTTTTTTACCTCACCGTGCGACCATTCGCGGATGGTATCCGGAGAAGCCAGGCCGATCTTCATTGATTCAAAAACGTTAAATTCCATGTTGCAACCCCCTGTTATTCCATATCTTCGCTGTTAGAATCGCTGTCGAAGGGATCCTCCTCATCTTCTTCGTCCGAGAACAGATCCGGCTCCTCCTCAAAGGAATCGTCCAGGTCGGGATCTTCCATCGTGTATCCGTCAAAATTATCCTGTGTGGCAACAGTAGGCTCATCAAACGCATCGCTGGATGGAGTAAATCCGACATCGTCGTCGTAATTTACCTGGAGGTCGACCTCTTCATTGTTGGAGTCAAGCACCTTTACGTCCAGAGCCAGCGACTGCAGCTCCTTGATCAGAACCTTGAAGGACTCCGGCACGCCGGGCTTCGGAATGTTCTGTCCCTTGACGATGGCCTCGTACGTCTTGACACGGCCGACCACGTCGTCGGACTTGACGGTCAGGATTTCCTGCAGGGTATAAGCGGCGCCGTAAGCCTCGAGCGCCCAAACCTCCATCTCTCCGAAGCGCTGGCCGCCAAACTGCGCCTTGCCGCCCAGCGGCTGCTGGGTAACGAGCGAGTACGGGCCGGTGGAACGGGCATGGATCTTATCATCAACCAGGTGATGGAGCTTGAGGTAGTACATATAGCCGACGGTGACGGGGTTGTCGAACAGCTCGCCGGTGCGGCCGTCTCTGAGCTCTACCTTGCCGTCTTCTCTCATGCCGGCTTCGTTTAGGCAGGCACGAATGTCATCTTCGTGCGCGCCGTCGAATACGGGGGTCATGATCTTCCAGCCGAGCGCCTTGGCTGCGCGGCCCAGATGAACCTCGAGCACCTGGCCGATGTTCATACGGGACGGAACGCCCAGGGGGTTCAGCACGATATCGAGCGGGCGCCCGTCGGGCAGGAAGGGCATATCCTCTTCCGGCAGAATGCGGGACACAACACCCTTGTTTCCGTGACGGCCCGCCATCTTATCGCCGACCGAGATTTTTCTCTTCTGGGCAATATAGCAGCGAACCACCTTGTTAACGCCGGGGCTCAGCTCGTCGTGGCTGTTTTCGCGGGTAAACACCTTGACGTCTACCACGATGCCGTATTCGCCGTGAGGCACACGCAGAGAGGTGTCGCGCACCTCGCGGGCCTTTTCGCCGAAGATGGCGCGCAGCAGGCGTTCTTCCGCCGTCAGCTCGGTTTCACCCTTGGGCGTTACCTTACCGACCAGGATATCGCCGGCACGAACCTCCGCACCGACGCGGATGATGCCGTTTTCGTTCAGGTCGCTGAGCAGATCCTCGTTGACGTTTGGGATGTCGCGGGTGATCTCCTCCGGCCCGAGCTTCGTATCACGGGCTTCGATCTCGTATTCTTCAATATGAATGGACGTATAAACGTCATCACGAACAATCTTTTCATTGATCAGAACGGCGTCCTCGTAGTTGTAGCCTTCCCAGGTCATAAAGCCGATCAGGGCATTTTTACCCAGGCTGATTTCGCCGTTGCTGGTCGCAGGGCCGTCGGCGATAACTTCGCCGGCCTCCACCTGCTGGCCGCGGTCCACCACCGGAACCTGATTGATACAGGTACCCTGGTTGGAACGCATAAACTTGGTAACGCGGTAGGTATCCACCTCACCGTTGTCCGCAGTAATGCGGATTTCATCGGCGCTGACGCTGCGCACCACACCGGCGCGCTTTGCAAGCAGGCAGACGCCGGAGTCTACACCGGCCTTGTATTCCATACCGGTACCGACGATGGGACTTTCGGTTTTCAGCAGCGGAACCGCCTGCCGCTGCATGTTCGAACCCATCAGGGCGCGGTTGGCGTCGTCGTTCTCGAGGAACGGGATCATCGCGGTCGCAACAGAAACCACCATGCGGGGCGAAACGTCCATGAAGTCCGCGCGGGCGCTTTCCACCTGCACAAACTCGTCGCGGTAACGGCCGTTGATCTTCGGATGTACAAAGTGACCTTCGTCATCCAGCGGCTCGTTGGCCTGCGCCACAATGTAATCATCCTCTACGTCGGCGGTCATATACTCGACTTCTTCCGTAACGCAGCCGGTCGCCTTATTCACGCGGCGGAACGGCGCCTCGATAAAGCCGTACTCGTTGATGCGCGCAAAGGTTGCCAGGTACGAAATCAGACCGATGTTCGGACCTTCAGGCGTTTCAATTGGGCACATGCGGCCGTAGTGGCTGTAGTGAACGTCGCGGACTTCGAATCCGGCGCGGTCACGGGACAAACCGCCGGGGCCGAGAGAGGACAGACGGCGCTTATGCGTGAGCTCTGCGAGCGGGTTATTCTGATCCATGAACTGCGACAGCGGGGAGGAACCGAAGAATTCCTTGATCGCCGCCACAACAGGACGGATATTAATGAGCGAATGGGGCGTCAGAATCTCGAGATCCTGCGCCTGCAGGGTCATTCTCTCGCGGATGACGCGCTCCAGACGGGAGAAGCCGATGCGGAACTGATTCTGCAGCAGCTCGCCCACGGAACGGATGCGGCGGTTGCCCAGATGGTCGATGTCGTCGGTGTGGCCGAGGCCCATCGCCAGGCAGTTCATATAGTTGATGGACGAGAAAATATCGTCGATGATAATGTGCTTCGGTACCAGCTCGTCGGCGCGGGCGCGCAGAACTTCTTTCAGTTCCTCTTCGCCCTCGCAGCTTTCCAGAATCTCTACCAGAACGCTGAAGCGGACGCGCTCGTTGATGCCGCATTCCTTCTTCACGTCGAACGGAACAAAGTCGCTCGCGTTGACCATGCCGTTGGAAATGACCTTGATCTCGCGCTCGCCCTGCTGCACATAGGCAGTAGATACACCGGCGTTGTCAATTTGCATCGCCTTATCGTGGGAGAGCACCTCGCCGGCCTCGGCCATCAGCTCGCCGGTCAGCGGGTTGACGATCGGGCGCGACAGCTGCTGGTCGGTGATTCTGCCGGCCAGATTCAGCTTCTTATTATATTTATAGCGGCCTACACGGGAAAGATCGTAGCGTCTCGCGTCAAAGAACAGCCCGTTGATGTGCGCCTGCGCGCTTTCGATCGTGGGCGGCTCGCTGGGGCGCAGCTTGCGGTATACCTCAAACAGGGCCTCTTCTGTGTTTTTGCAGGGGTCTTTCTCAATGGTGGCCAGAATGCGGTCATCCTCGCCAAAGTACTCGCGGATTTCCTCGTCGGTGGAAAGACCGAGCGCACGGATAAACACCGTGATCGGGATTTTACGGTTCTTATCGATACGCACATAGAACACGTCGTTCGCATCGTTTTCATATTCCAGCCAGGCGCCGCGATTCGGGATTACCGTAGAGCTGAACAGCTCTTTACCGGTTTTGTCGTAATCCATTTTATAGTAAACGCCGGGAGAACGCACGAGCTGAGATACGATGACGCGCTCCGCACCGTTAATTACAAAAGTACCGCTGTCTGTCATCAGCGGAAAGTCGCCCATGAAAACCTCGGATTCTTTGATCTCGCCGGTTTCCTTATTCAGCAGGCGGGCCGTTACCCGAAGAGCCGAAGCGTAGGTAGTATCGCGTTCCTTGCATTCCTCTACGCTGTAGTTAGGCTTGTCATCCAGTTTATAGTTTACAAAATCGAGTACCAGATTTCCGGTATAATCCGTGATGCCGGAAACATCGCGGAAAACCTCTTTCAGGCCCTCTTCCAAAAACCACTGGTAGGAATTCTTTTGCACCTCGATCAAGTTCGGCATGTCCAGGACTTCATCAATCCGGGAGAAGCTCATGCGAGTATTCTTGCCTAGTTGTACCGGTTTGACATTCACCATTGGCTCAATCACTCCATTCATATATTTCACCATCTTTGTCGGATAAACAAACTTTAACTGCCGGCGCACACCACCGCTTCGGTAAAATTTTAAAAGATGCTCTTGCCTTTTTCCAAAAAGCATGTTAGAATAGACCTAAAGTTAAGGAAAAAAGTATACGTTTCCATGATGATGCAGTATACTATTTTATTACAATATATTGTGATTGTCAAGTATATCCTTAAAGATAATTGGAATATTTCTGCTCAATTAATCATATTCTAGTACTTTATTCAAATCAAAACCTGCTTTCAAATCCTTTTCGCGCTGCGAAAGGGATTTTTTTATTGCCTGCGCTCCCCCGGCGGCGCGGTTGACTTTCGACCAAAACAGAGTATACTGTACAGAAATAAAGCGAAACGGACAAAGGAGTAAAAGCTATGAGCGAAACCTGCAACCATTCCTGCGGCAGCTGCAGCGCCAACTGTTCCAGCCGCACCGAACCATCCAGCCTGCTGGAAGCCCCCCACCGCCTTAGCCGGATCAAAAAGGTGATCGGCGTTGTCAGCGGCAAGGGCGGCGTAGGCAAATCTTCGGTAACGGCAATGCTGGCGGTACTCGCGAACCGGATGGGCCTGGTGAGCGGCGTACTGGACGCAGACATTACCGGCCCCTCAATCCCCAAGCTGTTCGGCGTCACGGAAAAAGCGCTGGCGGACAAAAACGGCATTCTTCCCGTTCTGAGCGAAACGGGAATCAAGCTGATTTCCGTCAACCTGCTGCTGGATAACCCGACCGACCCCGTGCTGTGGCGTGGCCCGATCGTCGGGGGCGTTGTCAAGCAGTTCTGGAAGGACGTCATCTGGGGAGACGTGGACGTTTTGTTCCTCGATATGCCGCCCGGAACCGGCGACGTGGCGCTGACCACGTTCCAGTCGATCCCGCTGGACGGAATCATTTTGGTCACTTCTCCGCAGGAGCTGGTTTCGATGATCGTTTCGAAAGCGGTAAAGATGGCGGAGATGATGAACATTCCCATTCTGGGCCTGATCGAAAACCTGTCCTATGTGGAGTGTCCCGACTGCGGCAAGAAGATTGCCGTGTTCGGCGAAAGCCATGTGGAAGAAATCGCGCAGCAGCACAATCTGAATGTTTTGGCCAAACTGCCGATCGATCCGGCTCTGGCTGCGGCCTGCGACAGCGGCAGCATCGAAGGCTACCCCGCGGCCGCGCTGGAATCGACAGCCGACCTGATTGCCGGGTGGGAAAAGCCCGTAAAGCAATAAGGGTGCGGTATCAAAGCCCGTATCCTCAGATGCTCTTGCGCACTGATTTCTATATCTACTGCGGAAATGTCGAAAAGGAGGTGCGTACCGCATGGAAAAAAACGGACAGGACTTTGCTGATTACAAATCCAGCACGCGAATTTCTAGGTACTTGATCAGCCCCGCCTTTATCACTTTGCTTTTCCTTGCCTTTCATGGATACCTGTATTTTCGCCCCAGCGGAGTCACGATGGACTACGGAAACCTGACCTGGCTGGACTGGGTGCTGTATTTGTTCGTCATTCTGGCCATTTTCATCCAGCAGGCGCTTGTGCAAAGACGCAGCCCCGATGCAGAATTGGAACCGAAGCCACGCGCCAAGGTTACGCGCGGAAGCGTCATTCAGACCGTGGCCAGTCTGGTTTTGATTCTCACCCTGTTTTTCGCATTTTACGCCTTGTATTACTACTGGGTCGACCAGCGTGTGTATGGAATGGTTATCTTTACCGATACTGTTTTACTGAGCGCACTGATTGAGAGTATTGTTCCGCGGGACTTTATCCGCGATTGGGTGGACGGAAAAAGAAAATCGATTGACAAATAAAAATTGATTACAACAAAATCTCCCTCCCCTTTTCAGGGGAGGGAGATTTTGTTGTCTATCATCAGCGAGAAAACCATACCATCCGAAGAACATTCCCGCGATGGTTCTCAAGCAGCATTTCGGCCGGGTACACCTCGCGTTCGCCGCAGTTCGACACGATCACCTGCTCGCCGCCGGCATCCTCGATCCAGCCGGTAATAGTAACCCAATGCCAGTTATTTTCCCTCATCTCCGGCGCGCGGTGCCTCAGAACCAGAAACGCCACCGGGTTTCCCTTGGTGATTGCCTCTTTGAGAAATGTCATCCGCTCCTCACAGCCGCAGCGGTGGAACATCGTGTGCGCCCGAAAGGTACTCCCATGCTCCTTTGCAAACTGCAAAAATTTCTGTACGAACCGCCCCGCTACCGGGAACCCCATCGGCCCCGGTGTCATGTATCGGTACACCTCTTCCATGACCCGCAGATATTCCGATTTGGAAAACCGCTCCGTATCCCCGGAATACAGGCCGCGGCTCTCGGCAGTCCGGGACGCGTAATATGCCGCCAGGTTCGCACCTGTGACGCTGGCGCAGCCCGCCGTGCGCTGAAACGCCTGCGAAAACCATTCCTGGTTTCCGCCGTACCCGGCCTGTGCGCCGTTTTCCCACACGATGGGAAACGGCAATTCATGGACTACCATAGCGACACCTCCACTGAAACTCGCCTGCTTTCGCGCTCATTTTCATAATATGCGGACAACGCCTGCGCGAACCCGCCTGACTGCCAAACAGTTTAACGACTGATATTCCCCGTATTATATCGCCATGAACCGGGACTGTCAACGCTAAAAAATTCACAATATTGTTTTTTCGACTCGCAAAAAATATAAAATTGTCAAAAATTGCGCAGAACAAACAATAAACGCAGCAGGGGAAGAAGCACTCTTGTTGTATGCGGTTGAGCTTTTCGAAATGCCGCTCTGCAGTCACACGACAATACAAAATGCAAATTATTTTTTAAAATAATTTCTCATCGATTTCCGTTGCTTTTACAACGTACAAACGCCTCTCTTTTTGGTATACTAGCACCATCAAGAAAAAAATCCGCCAAAGTGACCGAATGGAAAGGACGGAATGAATATGAACAACCATTTTAAACTCACCGACACTGTTTACGATATAACAGAGAAATACCCGGAGGCAAAAGAACTGCTGATCTCGCAAGGATTTGAGCAGCTGAGCAACGACCTGATGCGTAAGACCATGGGCAGAACCATTTCGCTCGAAACCGCTCTCAAAAGCAGAAAAATCAACCCAGAGCTGTTTGAGCAGAAACTCGTGGATACGATCGAGCAGGGTCAGTATGCCGCCGGCACCGGACTTTCCGCAATGAAGCGGAACAGCGGCGCGGAAATCCATGTAGAGGGCGTTCTGCCCTGCCCCATCCGCATTCCGCTGCTGGAACGGCTGGAAGCCTGGCTGAAAGAAAACGACGAGCTGGCCGCACGCACCGATTACGACTTGAAAGCCGCCAGCATGGGGCTCGATACCGCAAAGGAGCGCGTGCTCGCCGCAAACGGAGACGCCGAAAAGCTTTCGGATCTGTACCTTTCCGCGGGCTTTGACCTGTTCTTTGACCGCCAGCTGATGGGCCGCTACCGCGAAGCGGGCGTATTCGAGGATATTTCGGGCCTTGCTCATCTGAATCCCGATTTTGAAAACGAGCGCATCAATTTAAGAGACCCGCTGGGGCAGTACACGATCATCGGCGTGGTGGCCTGCGTGTTCATGGTAAACACCGCCGTACTGGGCGACCGCCCGTTCCCGTCCGGATGGGAGGATCTGCTGAGCCCCGAATTCGAGAACAGCATTTCTCTGCCGGTGCGCGATCTGGATATGTTCAACGCACTGACTCTGCACATCCGCCGCTTCTATGGCAAAGAGGGCATTGAAAAACTCGGGCTCAACCTGCTTAGCGGCATGCACCCGGCACAGATGGTCAAAGCGGGACGCCAGCAGCAGGCCCCGGCCATCTCGATCACTCCATACTTTTTCACGCAGATGCTCGACGCAAAAAGCCCTCTCGTACCGGTCTGGCCCAAAGAGGGCGCGATCATCAGCCCCATTTTCCTGCTGACAAAGGCCAGCGCCAAGGAAAAGGTCAAGCCGTTTGTGGATTTCCTGTTCTCCAAAGACGTGGGCGAGCTGATGTCACTGAACGGCAAATTCCCCTCGACCAATCCGCTGGTGGACAACGGCCTGCGCCCCGACCAGCACTTTTTGTGGCTGGGCTGGGATTACATTCACGAGAATGACATCGGCGCGCTGATCCGCGAAACAGAACGTGACTTTTTCGCTGCCGCCGGAAGGGAGCAGTTATGAACCTCACGATTTTTTCCGGCCCTCCCTCGTCGGGCAAAACCTCTGTGATTCTGAAAACCATCGCCGCGCTTCAAAACCGCGGCATCAAGGTGGGCGTCGTGAAGTTCGACTGCCTGTATACCGACGATGACGTCGCCTATGAAAAGGCAGGCGTTCCCGTCAAAAAAGGTCTTTCCGGCGCGCTTTGTCCCGACCATTTTTTCGCCTCAAACATTGAGGAAATCGTGCGGTGGGGCAACCGCATCGGCCTCGATCTGCTCATCAGCGAATCCGCTGGGCTGTGCAACCGCTGCTCCCCTTACCTGAAGGACATCAAGGGCATCTGTGTGATCGACAACCTTTCGGGCATCAACACCCCGAAAAAAATCGGCCCGCTGCTCAAATCTGCCGACGTCGTCGTCATCACCAAGGGCGACATTGTATCACAGGCGGAGCGCGAGGTGTTTGCCTCCCGCGTCAGCTCGGTCAATCCCCGCGCCGTCGTAATGCACGTCAACGGCCTGACGGGCCAGGGCGCCTACGAGCTGGGAACGCTCGTATATGATGAATCCAAACGCGTCGATTCGGTACAGGGCGTGCAGCTGCGCTTCCCCATGCCGGCGGCCTTGTGTTCGTATTGCCTGGGTGAAACAAGAATCGGCGAGAATTACCAGCTGGGGAACGTCAAGAAAATGGATTTGGGGGAGGACCCGGCATGAATGAGAAAACCATCGCACAGATTTTGACGGAATACCCGTTTGTATCCGATTACTTTACGCTGAACAAGCTGGATGTGACCGGATACGAATCGATGACCTTTCCCCTGTTTTTAGAGCATTTTTCCCCGATCGAGCTGGAGGATTTGGCGATCGACAAGGAACGCCTGCTGGCCGATCTACCGGTGTTCATTCAGCAGATGAATGATTTTCTGGGGCTGGACACTTCTTCGCTTGTCCACTCTCTGACGATTCTGCCGGGGCACGACAAAACCGGCGTACCGGAAGGCTTTGAGAGCCTGACGGTCAGCAGCTCGCAGATCATTTCGATCGTGGGGCCGACCGGCTCCGGCAAAAGCCGCCTGTTGGCGGACATTGAATGGGTTGCGCAGGGCGATACCCCAACCGGGCGCAGCATTCTCATCAACGAAGAAAAGCCGGACAACAAATGGCGGTTTTCCTCCGGCAATAAGCTCGTGGCCCAGCTTTCGCAGAATATGAACTTTGTCATGGACCTGACGGTGCAGGAGTTTCTGGAGCTGCATGCCCAGAGCCGCCTGTGCGACAACGCCGATACGGTGATCGCCCGGATTATTGAGGAAGCAAACCATCTTGCCGGGGAGCAGTTCCGCATGGATACCCCCGTCACCAGCCTGAGCGGCGGACAGTCCCGCGCATTGATGATCGCCGACACCGCCATTTTGAGCACCTCGCCGATCGTTCTGATCGACGAGATCGAAAACGCGGGCATCGACCGCAAGAAAGCGCTGAAGCTGCTGGTGGCGGAGGATAAAATCGTGCTGATGGCCACCCACGACCCGCTCCTCGCGCTGATCGCCGACCGGCGGATCGTGATCCGCAACGGCGGAATCCACAGAGTGCTTTCGACCAGCGAGCAGGAGCGCCAGCTTCTGGAAGAGCTGGAGCGGATGGACGCGGTGATTCAGGGCGCCCGCCACAAGCTGCGGGACGGCCAGACGCTTTCTGTGGAAGATTTGAAATAACTCGTTATCAATGCAAAAAGCGCGCGGAAAAATCCGCGCGCTTTTTGCTGTATTCTAAGAAAAACAAAGCGTTTTCTTTACTTTATATTGGTACGCTGGAACGAGATCGATAAAAACACGGCGGGCACCTTTGCCTCAAACCGCAGGAGCTTTCCGGTTTCGGGGTGGCGCAGTTCCAGAACTCCGGCATGCAGGCCAAGCCGTTTAAGGGGATTGCTTTTCGCCCCGTACTTTTTGTCCCCCACAACGGGGCAGCCCTTTTCTGTCATGTGTACGCGAATCTGATTCTTCCGGCCGCTCTGCAGGCGAATGTCCACCAGCGAATACTCCGGAGAGATACCGATCACCTTATAGTCTGTAATGGCTTCCAGGCCGTCGTCGCCCTGCTCGCCGGAATAGACCATCGTGTTTTTTGTTTCATACAGCCAGGTATGAATCCGTCCGCTCAGCGGCTGCGGACACCCCTCCACCACAGCGGTATACGCTCTGGTTTTAACGAGCGTTCCCCACTGATCCTGCAAAGCGTATTTCATCTCTGCGGTTTTAGCGGCCAGCAGCACACCGGAGGTATCTCTGTCGAGCCGATGCACAATGAAGATCCGTGCGTCCGGGTCGCTCTGGCGCACGTGCTCCGTCATCTGATGATACGCGGTGCGCTCCTTTTCCTTCTCATTGGCGATCGACAGCAGGCCGGCAGGCTTATTGATGACCAAAAGCTCGTCGTCCTCATACAGAATCTCCAGCGCGCGGCCTCCGGCGGCCGGAGCCTGCGGCGCCCAGCGAACCTGTACGGACTGCCCCGCACGCAGGGGGTAATCATGGCGGGTCGCTACACGGCCCTCTACCAGCACTGCGCCGCGGGCCAGCAGCGATTTAATGTTGTTTCGCGATTTTCCCCGTAGATTATCGCGCAGAAAATCAATCAGAATCCCAGGCTCATTCACCAGCAAAACCACCGGTGCATGCGGATTCTTCCCTCGGGACTTTTCTTTTTTTATCATGGGGTCCCCTTTCTTTCTAAAATGGGCGGCAATGATAACCGCCCGGTCAACGGATGATGTGAATTGCATCCTTGCGCGGGCCGGCGGCCGGGGAAGACTTTTTCGGCCAGCCAAGCGCAAGGGTTCCATAAATATCGTGATGATCCGGAATATCCAGTTCTGCCATTAAACTGAGGATCACAGGATGGTGTGTCAGGCCGGGCAGATGATTCAGCCAGCAGGAGCCGATTCCGAAGGAATGGGCCGCCAGCATCATATTCTCCATCGCCACGGCGGAATCGGCAAGGGCATTGACATTTTGGCGGTCGTTCGAAACAATGACATAAGTAGGGGCGTGAAACAGAAATTCCGAATCCTCCCGTTCCGCCTTTGGTTTCAGGCGGGCCACATACGGGTGGGTATCGGGCCCGACCGAAACCGTGCGCAGGGCCTCGCGCAGTGCGGCATTGATGCGCGCCAGCACCTGCGGGTTCTGTACGGCGGTAAACTTCCAGGTTTGCAGGCTTCTGCCCGACGGCGCGTAGGTGCCGGCGAGAAGGATCTGATCCAGGCTTTCCGCCGGAATCTGCCGCTCCTCATAAGAACGGATACTGCGTCTGGTAAGAATGTTCTCCATCACCGGATTCATATGGACTACCCCTCCCGCACGGCAAACGACACAGGCCGTGCTGCTCTTAGTTTCATTTTATTATAACGCAGATCGTAAATCTTGTCGATAAAAGTAGAACACCTGTATTTCTCTTAACAAGCTCTTCCCGGAAGGCAAGTCCCCCGCTCACAGTAAGCCCACAGCAGATTTTTCGCCTGGTAGCGCTGTTCAAAAAGCCCCTAAAATAAAAATTATTTTTATTTTGAACAGCGCTTTCCTCTACATAGTATACGGCGAAAAGCGCACTGACGCTAAAACCCCAATATTTGATTGGAGCACCTGTGATTCCCATCAAAAGAAAGCCGGAGCCGGGTGAAAAATCTCACCC
>OBZU01000079.1_pt1 | contig 69962 bp, 70 predicted proteins | sample 1495561 | NCBI WGS metagenome assembly OBZU01 (sample SAMEA2580250, study PRJEB22360) | human gut metagenome | biome: human gut; feature: human-associated habitat; material: faeces | place: Denmark | collected 2008/2010 | reverse complement strand
TTAAGCTTCTCAACCATGTTCCGGTTCAGGAGCTGATTGCGGCGGGGCTTCACCTGATCGAGCGCAGCGGATGTGACTTTGTGCTGGCCAATGACAAGACAGAGGTAACGCAAACCCGGCACCATGGGTACCTGATTTGCCCGGATGGTTCGTACCGGGAATTGGATGGCCGCAGCAACATTGCAAAAACAATTGCGTCCAGCGTCCGCGAAAAGCTTTCAGAACAGGAGGGAATCCGTTGAAGCACGTTTTACTTGGTGTTACAGGGAGCATTGCCGCGTATAAGGCGGCGGAAATCGCCAATATCCTTACAAAGCAGGGATGCGAGGTCGATGTGATCCTGACGAAGAGCGCACAGGAATTCATCACGCCGCTTACCTTTCAGACTCTGACCAAACGAAAAGTATACACGAAGATGTTTGATGAGATTCTTGTGAACGAGGTGGAGCATATTTCTCTTGCAAAGCGCGCGGATGTGTGTGTGGTTGCTCCCGCGACCGCGAATCTGATCGGAAAGCTCGCCTCCGGTATTGCGGACGATATGCTGACGACGGTTCTCACAGCGGTGCGGGGAACACCGGTGATTCTTTGCCCTGCAATGAATACCGCAATGTATGAAAATGAGATCGTTCAGGAAAATATCAGCCGGCTGAAAAAGCACGGTACTCTTTTCATCGAACCGAAGGAAGGGCTTCTCGCCTGCGGCGACCTGGGGCGGGGCGCTCTCGCAGAAGTAGAAACCATTACGGAAACGGTTTTGCGGTATCTGAAAGAAAAGGAAGACTAAGGCGGTTATGGAAAAAATCAGTGTTACACAAATACCGGGATTTCAGATAGGACATGCTCAGAACCTGGAGGCAGCGACCGGCTGTACGGTGGTTATTTGTGAAAAGGGCGCCGTGGCCGGTGTGGATGTGCGCGGCGGTTCCCCCGGTACGCGCGAAACCGACGCACTCGACCCGGTCAATAACAGAAAAGAGGTTCATGCAGTTCTGCTCGCAGGCGGAAGTGCCTTTGGGCTGGACGCGGCCGGAGGTGTGATGCGTTACCTGGAAGAACACCGTATTGGCCGCGATGTAGAGGTAACGTGTGTCCCGAACGTCAGCGGCGCGATTCTGTTTGATCTCAAATGCGGCAATGCCATGGTGCGCCCGGACGCTGAAATGGGGTATCTGGCCTGCCGGAATGCCGGTGTGCTTCCCTTGGAGGAGGGCAGTGTCGGTGCCGGTACAGGCTGCACCGTCGGGAAAACCCTGGGGAAGACCCATGCTATGAAGGGAGGCATAGGAACCTGTGCCTTTCGTCAGGGAGACCTGATGGTCGGCGCAGTGATCGCCGTGAATTGCGTGGGGGATATCTGTGACCGCGAATCCGGGAGGATCCTGGCGGGTGTTTTACAGGATGGACATCCCTTTCCCGGTGGTTCTGAGGAGATCATTGTGTCGTCCTACCAGAGTACGGCAGATTTTTTCAGCGGGAACACGGTGATCGGCTGTGTGATTACCAACGCAAAGCTGGAAAAGGCACAGGCTAAAAAACTGGCGTCCGTCAGCCACAATGGAATTGCAAGAGCCGTTCGTCCCGCTCACTCCGTTTTTGACGGCGATACCCTGTTTACCCTGTGTTCGGGTGAAGTAGCAGCCAATTTTGATGCAGTCGGAATTCTGTCCGCCTATGCCGTAGAGCAGGCAATTCTGCAGGCCGTGAAGAAGGCGGCGTCTCTCGGCGGGTATCCATCCTATCAGGATATTTTCGTGAAATCTTACTAACAAAAATGCAAAGCACCCCAACACAAGCTGTTGGGGTGCTTTGCTATGCTCATGCAGCCGCGCCTGCATTTTTGGGACAGCATCTTGCGCCTTTTAACGGGCAATCTCCTTTCCAGCCAATGAAAAATCTCTTTCTCAATGCAAAATAATCCTCGTGAAACAATCTCAATAAATTTTTCATCTAAATAAAACATGCCCCCAATCGCTATTTTGTCTGCGATTGGGGGCATGTTAGTATGTTGTTTTTCAGGCTTGCCGTCAGCATGGGGCCATGCAGGGGCTAAAATGCTTTTGCGAGCGCGTAGCCGCATACATACCCGATGATGCCGATAAGCAGGGAACTGAAAATGTAAAGAAAAGCGTTTCGTTCTCTTTTATCAAATAGCTGGAAGCCTTCATACATAAAGGTAGAGAAGGTGGTGTATGCGCCAAGAAAACCGTCTCCCAGCAGAACGTAGGTCTGTGCCGGGAGCTCGGAGCCCGTCAGCACACCAAGCAGGAACGCACCGGTTATGTTGATGATAAAGGTTCCAAGCGGGAATCGAGTGTCGGCCTTCTGCAGAATAAACCGTCCCAATTCGAATCTACAGAGCCCGCCCAAAAGTCCGCCGATCGCGATCAGAGCAATCTCCAACTAATCCACCTCATTTTCGTTGTAATGGAAAGCAGATTCTTCGTCACTTTCCTTGTTTTGCAGCAGCCTCACTCCCAGCGCCCGGGCGGCTGTAACTCCTAAATAAACAGCTCCCAGTCCGAGTGCGGCGCTTACGATCAGGTAAGAAACCGCAGAGGTATATTCTCCCTGAAACAGCAGTGTGGAGGCTTCCTTGCACATGGTGGAAAAGGTGGTATACGCTCCCATCAGACCGGTCGTCAGGCCAAGGCGAACGTCGGGATCAAATTTCCGGATTTCAAGGCCGATGGTCAGGATGAAGGCGATCAAAAAAGAGCCTGTGATGTTGATAAACAGTGTGTTGAGCGGAAGAGTTTCGTGATAGCCGGGGATTTGAATCTTTTCGATCAGGTATCTTGCAATAGCGCCGACGATCGATCCGCAGGAAAGGAAAATATATTTTCTCATTCATTGATTCCTTTGTGAAAAACTTTGTTATACCGGGAGATGCTGTCTTCGATCACCGCAATGGCATTTTTCACATCATCGATTTCTTTGATTACGGTTTTCTTTCCCTCGAGCTCTTTGTAAACGGAAAAGAAATGCGACATCTCACTGAAAATGTGCTGCGGCAGTTCCTGAATCGACTGAAATGTATTGTAGTTCGGGTCGCCGCTTGGAACAGCAATGATCTTTTCGTCACGCTCGTTGCCGTCGACCATATGAATTACGCCAATGGGATGGCACGGGATCAGAGACAGCGGTTCAAAGGATTCGTCGCTCAGGATCAGAACATCCAGCGGATCTCCGTCTTCCGCCAGAGTGCGGGGGATAAATCCGTAATTCGCCGGGTAATGTGTGGAAGTATACAGAACGCGATCCAAAATAATCAGTCCAGTTTCTTTGTCGAGTTCATATTTGAGCTTTGAGCCCTTCGGAATCTCAACTACGGCGTGAAACCGTGTGCTTGTAATTCTTTCCGGATGAATGTCATGCCAAATATTCATTAGTATCCTCCTTTTGATAAACAAAAAAAGCCGATGCTTCTGCCAGCGCAGAAGTCATCAGCTAAATAAGCAGTTTCGGCAATGCCGCGGGAGAACTTCATTCCCAGAAAAATTGATAATGTGACAAAAAGTATTATAGCATGCTCCAAACGGATTTTCAATAGCGATTTGAAAAAAGTGATTCCTCCCAGATCGGCGCTTTTGGATTGCACGGAAGATCTGTTCAGGATTCGGCTGTAAGGTCACTGATAAAGGCCTGCAGGCTCTTTAAAAGCGGGCCGAGCTTTTCGGGCGTAAGGCCGGCCGTGCAGATCATCTGCTCCGGAATCAAGGCGGCCTTGGCTTTTAAGGCACGCCCGGCTTCTGTCAGGCGAATGCGCACGCTCCGCTCATCGTCGTCGCTGCGGATTCGTTCAATATACGAAAGAGAGTCCAGCTTTTTGAGCAGCGGTGTCAAGGTGCCTGAATCAAGTGTCAGGCGATTCCCCAAATCCTTTACGGAAATGTCGTCCTTCTCCCACAGCGCCATCATGGTAATATAACCGGTGTAGGTCAAATGAAGCGGTTCCAAGAGCGGTTTGTATCTGCGAATGATCTCTTTCGAGCTGACATAAAGGGCAAAACAAAGCTGATTATCCAGCTTTAAAATCTCATCGGTGTTGTTCATAGAGTTTCCCCTCTCTTAACTATCGTACAATTAAATAGTATCAAATTTATTTGAGAAGGTCAAGAAAAACACTTGACGTTTTTAAATTGATTGTGTAAAATTAAATAGCAAACAACTAATAGAAAGGAGCTCATCAAAATGAGTATCTATGATTTTAGTATGCTGGACATGAAAAAACAGCCGGTGCTGCTTTCTCAATATCAAGACAAGGTGCTGCTGATTGTGAATACCGCAACCGGGTGCGGATTTACCCCGCAGTATGAGGGACTGGAAAACTTATATCAAAAGTACCGTGACCGCGGATTCGAGATTCTCGATTTCCCGTGCAATCAGTTCGGCCATCAGGCGCCGGGCAGCGAAGAGGAGATTCAGAGCTTCTGTCAGCTCACTTATCATGTTACCTTTCCTCAGTTCGCGAAAATTGAGGTCAACGGCCCGAACGAGTCCCCGCTGTATACGTATTTAAAATCTCAGCAAAAGGGTGTTCTGGGTTCCAATATCAAATGGAATTTTACAAAGTTTCTGGTAGACAGAAACGGCAATGTGATTTCTCGCTACGCGCCGTCGGACAAACCGGAAAATCTGGAGGCAGATATTCTCGCCCTGCTCTGAAACCGCCTGCGGACGGATATCATAACTCCTGTTTCACAAATCAAATAGGGTACCGGGCGGCTTCTAGAAACCGCCCGGTACCCTTTGTTTGTGTTGATGCAGCCGTTATTCTCTTTGCAGCACAATGGCGATCATATTCAGGTATTTTCCACCCCCGGCTTCCCATGTTCTGCGGTCGCCCCGCGCATATTCGTTGTCGCAGCGGAGCCAGTCGGCCCAAACTTCCTCGTTGCTTTCCATTTCATGAATAGAGAGCACCTTTATGCCTTTGGCCTTGCCGATCCGCTCCGTCCAATACGCAATGTCATGAATGGTGTCGAGCTGTTCCGGCGTCCAGGAGAGCAACAGCTCCGGCGGAAGCTGATCGTGGCAGTCCCGCTTCATACCGGGAATGGCAATATAGACATAGCCGCCGCGTTTTACATATGGGAGCAGGCATTTTCCTAGATATTCCGGATCGTGCCCAAAGTAGTGGTAGGAGTCTATACTGACAATAGCGTCAAAAAATTCTTCTGCAAAGGGAAGGGTGTTGGCGTCGGCGTGCAGCGGGATGATCTGCTGTGCCGTGAGCCCCATCTGGTCGAAAAAGCGTTTGTTATCGGTTGGATTACTCCATAAGTCCGCCGCAAACACACGGAATCCATACTCCTTTACCAGAAATACGGAGGTAAGGCCCTGCCCGCAGCCCAAATCCATTACCAGATCACCCGGAGCAAGCGAGTGCTGCAGCAGCAATTCCTCCAGCAGCTTGATGGGATTTGGTCCCATTATTTTTTCACGCACAAGCTGTGGGTGATACCGGTTGCTTTTTCTGTATTCCATTTTAGAATCCTCCCTTGCGCTTATCGTTTTGCCGAATGAATTTGCGGCCATTTTTCATTCCGCCGACCGTCTCAAACATGGCATTGAACTTCTGGGTTTCGATCTGCCGGGAAGAAAGGCCGTCATACCCGGCCTCCCGCCTCAGCTTTCGGTAGTTTTCCAGCCGCCGGAGGGTCAGCTTGCCGGTTTCCAGTGCCTTTAAAACCGCGCAGCCGGGTTCGTTGGTGTGTGTGCAGTCGCGAAAACGGCAATGCTCCGCCAGCGCATCGATTTCCGCAAAGGATCGGGAAAGGTCGGCGGATTCCACACCCAGCTCGCGCAGGCCGGGCGTGTCGATGACGATGCCGCCCTGCGGCAGAAGGATCATTTCCCTGCGGGTAGTGGTGTGGCGGCCTTTGTCGTCGCTGCGGGTCTGCGATGTTGCCAGTAAATTCTCCCCGGCAAGGCAGTTGATCAGCGTGGTTTTCCCCACGCCGGAGGACCCGATGAAAGCCGCAGTTCTGTTGGGGCGCAGATAGGGCAGAAGCTTTTCAAAGGAATCCGGGTCGCTGCGGGAGGTTGCGATCACGTCGGTACCCGGTGCTATTTTCATGATTTCGGACAGAACACCGGGCAGATTTTCGCAAAGATCAGCCTTTGTCAGTACTGCTACCGGGGTGGCCCCGCTGCTCCAGGCGACGGAAAGATAGCGTTCCAAACGGCTGAGATTGTAATTGTTGTTTAAGGACATGCAAATAAATACAATGTCGATGTTGGCGGCAATGATCTGGGACTGATGCTCATTGGCCGCTGCGGTGCGTTCAAACACGCTTTTTCGCGGCAGCACCCGATGAATCATGGCGTTCCCGGTGCTTCCTTCAGCGCGGTCCGCCATCACAAAATCGCCAACCGCGGGGAATTGCGACGGATCGGCGGCCTCATACCGGAATTTACCGGAGACTTCGGCAAGGCACTCTCCGCTTTCCGTGGCAATTTTATACTGACCTTTGTATTGAGAGATCACTCTGCAAAGAAAAAGATTTGGGGAAAGAGCGGCTTCGGCCAGAACGGAATCGTCCGCGCCATAGCGTATGATCAAATTCAATTTGTTCCACCTCTTCATAAGTTATCGTTATCAGTGATTCGATGATCAGCGGGGCGGAACACAAATTGCGCAAAAAAAGGGCATAGCTGCTACACTATGCTCCAACAGTTTCAAAAATGTCTGTCAGGACACAGTTCTGCAGAAACGTGATTGCACAGCAAACAAAGCGACCGGTCGTCGCTTATTTTCCCACATGCAATTTGTGTTCCTTACAGAACAATCTCCAAAAAAGACACCTCGTTTTCTATTTTCTTTACTTTAGCACGACAGAGCCGCAATTGTCAACCAGTTGCCCCACGCTGAGGGCTGGCAGCCCGAGATGTTTTGTTTTTTTTGTCTGCCGACTCCTTTTCGTCCAAAGGATTTCTTTACTTTTGCAATGGATTGTGCTATTCTCACGTTATCAAAAACTAACTATTGGAATTAAATCAGCATATTGGAGGCTCAATGATGAAATTGCTTGTTTATGGTGCGGGCGTCATTGGAAGCTACCTGGCCCACGTGCTGTGCGCGGCCGGGCACGATGTATCCATTCTTGCACGCGGACGGAGAAAAGAAGAGCTGGAGAAAAACGGCCTTGTGATCCGCCATTATATTCAAAGAAAGACGACACACGATCATCCTAAAGTGATCGAAAAACTGGATTCTTCCGAGCATTACGACGCCGTTTTTGTCGTAATGCAGTACCAGCAGATGCGGGGGATACTGGATGATCTCGCGCGGGCGGACAGCCCGGTGGTGGTTCTGGTCGGCAACAATCTCTCCGCTGCGGAAATGGAGGAATACATAAAAACGCGTACCGCGGTGCCGAAAACAGTTGTATTCGGGTTTCAGGGGACCGGAGGAAGACGCGAAAACGGCGAATCGTTATGTGTGCGGGCCGGCGCCGGAGGACTGGAATGCGGGCTTTTGAATTCTCTGCCCGACCCAAAGACGAAAAAGCTGCTCGATCACATTTTTCAAAACAGCAAATACAAGCTCTTATACCAGCCTGGGATGCAGGCGTGGTATCAGTGCCACTTGGCGCTGATTTTACCTGTGTGCTACCTGTGCTACGCGCTCGACTGCGATCTGACCAAAGCCTCCCGTGCCCAGCTGCGGCAGACGATGGACGCCGCAAGGGAGGGGTACCGGCTGCTTCGGGGGCAGGGGGTTCCCATCCTGCCGCAGGGGGATGATCGGTATTTTGAACCCGGGCCAAAACGGGCGGTGATGTCCGCCCTGCTTTGGATTATGGCGAAAACGGCTTTGGGGCGTCTTGCCGCCAGCGATCACTGCCAGAACGCGGTAACAGAAATGCACGCGCTGGACGATGGATTTGCGCAGGTGCGCGGCCGCACTCCCAATTTCCCGATGCCGCAGTGGGATTCCCTGCGCGCGCAGATGCCTGACTGGGATACGCTGTAAAAAAACCAGCCGCCGAAATACCCGGCGGCTGGTTTTTACATGATGTATTTACTGTTTTGGTTTGCTGTTGCCTGCACCAGCTTATTCTTCCAGCGTGAGTCCGTATCCGCCAATCACGCCGCGCAGTTCTTCCACATACGAAAGAGCCTGCTTGCTCAGCTGAATCTGACGGTTGGAAATCCAACCCACCTGAATCTTATCGTCAACAATCAGCGGAACCGAGGTGATGTTGTCGCCGTTCAGGTCGGCGCTGACGATTCCGGTGGAAATGGTGTAGCCGTCCAGGCCGATCATCAGGTTAAAGATTGTTGCGCGGTCGCTGACGTGAATGCTTTTTTTATGAAAAACGGTGCTCAGGATTTCTTCTGAAAAATAAAAGGAGTTGTAGTCGCCCTGTTCAAACGAAAGATAGGGATATTCCTCCAAATCCTCCAGCGTAACGGATTTGCGCTTTGCCAAAGGATTGCTGGAGCTGATAAAAATATGCGGCTCTGCCGTGAACAGCGGGTGAAATTCCAGATGATTTTCTTTGAGCAGCTTGTCGATCACCTTTTGATTAAACGGGTTGCGGTATAGAATCCCGAGCTCACTGCGCAGTGTTTTTACATCCTCAATGATCTCGTAGGTTCTGGTTTCGCGCAGCGTGAATTCGTATTCATCGGCTCCGCTTTTCTGGATCATATTGACGAACGCGTTGACCGCAAAGGCATAGTGCTGGGTAGAAATCGAGCACAGCTGACGCGAAGGCTTTTTATTCAGATACCGCTGCTCAAGCAGGCTGGCCTGCTCGACGACCTGACGCGCATAGCCGAGAAACTCTGCGCCGTCGGAGGTAAGCGTGATTCCCTTGGGCGTGCGCAGGAAAAGCTCAATCCCCATTTCAGATTCCAGCTCCTTTACGGCGCTGGAAAGGCTTGGCTGGGTGATATACAGCTTTTTTGCCGCTTCGTTGATGGAACCGCTGTTTACAATTTCAATAATGTATTTCAGCTGCTGCAGCGTCATAATACATTCCTCCACACGACGTGATTTCTGAGTAAGCCCCAGGCGTTTTGTTTGCAGACAATCTGCCTGGAAGCGGGTATTTCATCCCTGACGAAAACAGGGATGAAATGAATGGTATTTTTATTATACCCCATGATGGGGAAGAGGGCAACGCCGGAATCCGGGGAACGCAAAAAATCCCCTCAGGCAGCGTAAGCCGCCAAAGGGGATCAAGCGATTCATTACTTCTGCTTCTGCATGCTCTCTGCAATGTTGCGCGCAACCACTACACCGGTCACGGAGGCCTGCATCAGGCCGCGGGTAATGCCCGCGCCGTCGCCGATGGCGTACAGATTTTCCACAGACGTTTCGAATGTGTTTTTGACCTTGACCTTCGAGGAATAGAATTTCACCTCAACGCCATACAGCAGCGTGTTTTTGGAATACAGGCCGGGGGCGATTTTGTCAAATGCGCGCAGGCCTTCCACCACGCTGGTCAGGTGGCGGTGGGGAAGAACGAACGACAGGTCGCCCGGCACCGCGTTTTTCAGGGTGGGCACTGTCGTCGAGCGCTTCAGGCGCGAAACGTCGGTGCGGCGGCCCATCAGAAGATCGCCCAAACGCTGTACCATGATGCCGCCGCCGGTCAGCATGTTGCCGAGCTGTGCAATATAGCGGCCGTATTCAATAGGCTGATGGAACGGCTCGGTAAAGTTGGTCGAAACCAACAGCGCAAAGTTGGTGTTGTCCGTGCGGCGTCCCTCGTCTGCGTAGCTGTGGCCGTTGACCACTGCGATTCCGTTTCCGCCGACGCCGCCCTCGTAATGCTCCTCGCTCACGATTCCGCCCGGGTTCATGCAGAAGGTGCGCACCTTGCTCTCAAAGGTATCGGAGTAATATACGAGCTTTGCTTCGTACAGGTGAGTGGTCAGCGGGTCCATCACCGCGTTCGGCACCTCGACGCGCACGCCGATGTCTACCGCGTTGTTTGTGGTGGAGATCCCATTCTCCGCTGCAACACGGGTCAGCCAGTCCGCACCGCCGCGGCCGGGGGCCAGAACAATGTACGGTGCCGTCAGACACTTGCGCTCGCCCTGCTTATTGATTGTCCACACGCCGGTGGCTTTGCCGTTTTCATTCTGAATTGTTTCGGCGGTCGTGTATTCCAGAAACGTGAAATTCTCTTTCGCGTTCAGGTAATCATACATGCGGCTGAGTACCTCGTAGGAATACTCGGTTCCCATATGGCGAACGGGACAGGGCACCAGCTGAACGTTATGCTTTTTCGCGTCATATGCAATCTTATCCGCGAATTTGTCGCTCAGACCGTATACGGTTTCCGGCGCGCCGAAGCCCAGGTAGATTCCGTCTGCGTAATGGATCAGGTCGGTTACTTCCTCGCGCGGCAGGTAATCGGTCACATTGCCGCCCACCTCGTAAGAAAGCGAAAGCTTGCCGTCGGAAAAGGCGCCGGCTCCGGCCCATCCGTTCATAATATGGCAGGGGTTGCAGTGGGCGCAGATTCCTCTGGTTCTGGCAGGACAGGCCCGGCGCGCAATGGTGCTGCCGCTGTCGATCATCAGAACTTTTGCCTGCGGAGCGGTTTTTTCCAGCTCCAATGCCGCAAAAATGCCTGCAGGGCCGGCCCCCACGATAATTACGTCGTACTCAAACATGAATTGACCTCCTGAAATTTAAATAAACACAGCAAAACAAACCTGCAGGAAAGCTCCGGCAGGCTTACATGGGGCGCTGATACCCAAGGTATTTTTACTGGGTTTACAGATAAAATACGATGGAAAGAACAGAGCCGGCGATCAGTACTGCACAAATCAGCGCAACGATTCGCACCCAAAGAGTCTGGCTGCTTGCGTTTGTCTTTTTGTGCTTCAACTGCGGCATACGTTCTCCCTCCATTCATAACCTTTTGTATTATACCTAAAAAAATCAGGATATATGTTACCGAGCTGTAAACAAATGATAAGAAATCGCAAAATGGTTCATAAGGCTCTCATGCTTGACAAGCGATTCTATTTGCAATAGAATGGTTTCTGTCAACATGGTAGGTGAAGAACAGGAGAAGGATATGGCAAGAAAAGAGGATAATCGCAGCAGCCGCGGCGCAAACCGCAGGCCGGGCGGAGAGATAGACCGCTATAATTATGTAGACCGCGACATCTACAGCAACAGCGACCGCGATGTATACAGCTCTGCCGGTTCGGCAAGAAAATCATCCCCAAAACGCCGCCCGCCCAAGAAAAAAAAGGGCAAAAAAGTCGGGGCCATTGTTTTAGCTGTGGTTCTTCTGCTGTGTGCGGGCATCTACGTATACGCATCCTCTCTGCTGTCGCAGATCAACCGCGACAATACGGATGCCAACAGCTACGTGCAGCAGCCTTCCGACGCGCCGCAGTGGGATGTGTTGTCGGACAAGCAGGTGACAAATATTCTGCTGATCGGTACCGATCGTGTGCAGGACGGCATACAGCGCTCTGATACCATGATGCTGGTTTCGGTCGACAATAAGAATAAAAAAGTAAAGCTCACTTCCTTTTTGCGCGATTTGTACGTAGAGATTCCCACCATCGGCAAAAATAAGCTCAACGCATCCTACAGCAACGGCGGTGCCGCGCTGACGATGCAGACGATTGAAAATAACTTCCGTATCAATATCGATAAATTCGTTTCCATCGATGTTGACAGCTTTGCCGAAATCATCGATAAGATGGGCGGAATCGAGGTCAACATCAGTCAGGCTGAGGCCGACGAGATGAACCGCGTGATGGATGCCCAAATGAGCGCGGGTACAAATCATATGCGCGGTACGCTGGCGCTGTATTATTCCAGAATCCGGCGCATCGACAGCGACTTTGGGCGCACAGGCCGCCAGCGCCAGGTGATCAGCTGCATGGTGGACAAGCTCAAATCAAAAAATCCCATCGAGCTTTCGTCTTTGCTGCACGATTATATGGGGTATGTGACGACGAATCTGTCCGACGGTGAAATGCTCAGTCTGGCCGCAAGTGCGATGGGCATTATGAGCTACCCGATGGAAACGCTGCACATGCCCGAAACCGGCATGTATGAGGACAAACGGGTTTCCGGCATCGGCGATGTGCTGAATCCCGATCTGGAGGCAAACAGCAAAGCGCTGCGCGAGTTTATTTACGGCACAGACGCACAGCAATAAAAGTTGAAAATCCCGTTCCGCTTTTGACGGAACGGGATTTTTTAGATAGATGTGAAAATGCGGCGGGGTATCCCGCCGCATTTGTTTATTCTGCGCTTGTCAGGTCCTTTACAACCTCTCCTGCCAGAATCAGCCCGGCCACGGAGGGGACGAACGAAATGCTGCCCGGCACCTGCCGGCGGATGGTGCATTTGCGTTTGGTGTCCGGCGGGCAGATGCAGTGATGCTTGCAGCTGTTCGCGTCGTCGTCGATGGGGGTCAGGGGCGGCTCTTTGGAATAGACCACCTTCAGGGAATCGATACCGCGCTTTCTCAGCTCGCTGCGCATGACGCGGGCCAGCGGACAGACGGAGGTCTTGTAGATATCCGCGATCTCAAAGCGTGTGGGGTCTAGCTTGTTTCCGGCCCCCATGCAGCTGATGATCGGCACATTCGTCGCCTTGGCGCGCTCAATCAGCACCAGCTTCGAAGAAATCGTGTCGATGGCGTCCACCAGGTAGTCGTACCCGCTCAAATCAAACTGATCGGCATTCTCCGCTCCGTAGAATACCTCGTGAAGCTCTACCTGCGCCTTGGGGTTGATGTCGAGAATGCGCTCGCTCATTACCTCAACCTTCTTTTTGCCGACCGTTTTTCTAGTGGCGATGATCTGGCGGTTGATATTGGTCAGGCAGATGCGGTCGTCGTCAAACAGCGCAAAGCTGCCGACTCCGGAGCGGGCAAGAGCCTCCGCGGTAAAGCCGCCCACTCCGCCGATTCCGAAAATCGCTACCTTTGCCTGATGCAGGCGCTGCATGCCCTCTTCTCCTAACAGGAGCTGTGTTCTTGAAAATTCGTTGAGCATTCCTGATTCCCTTTCCTGTTTGCCGTTTTCTGCACGGCAAGGTCTGTGTGATCAAAAGTAATATGAAAAAGCGTTCTATTTTACTGACAGCCCCATGCCGGTAGGATCGCTGCCCAGAACTTTCCGTTGAGCGGCGGCAGGGGAATATGGTACCATCAATACAGTTGTCCCGCCGCCCGAAGCTTTTCTTGGGCTTACGGCGTCAGGTTATTATATCATCCGTTTCTTAAATCATAAAATGCGAAGCAAATCAAGTTTCGTTTTACTCCGGAACGATGATTCAATGCTCTCTCAGCCGCCAAAAGCTTTGCTTTTGCTTGCGGCGTGAGGTTATTATAACGCATTTTCTGCCCGTGGTAAATACCTTTAATGGGTGGACTGATACACCAGTGACGCGATAATCAGCTGCGCCAGAATGATGAGCGGCAAACCCAGCATAAAGCGCTTGTGCTGGGTTTTGTGGCGGATGATGTGCATCGTGACCAGCATGGCGGGTGAACCGCCGAGAATCGCGAGGGTGAACAGGTTCTTTTCCGGAACACGCCGCCCGTGCGTGCGTGCCTGTTTTTTATCGTATACCGTAACCGCGGCGGCGATCAGATTGATCACGCCCAGGTACAGAACGATTCCCGTCGGGTGTGAGAAAATAAGCTCAAACATATTCGTGCTCTCTTTCTTGTCCAATTTTTTGCTCAAATAAGAGCGGACAGGTCTTTTTTGGCAGATGGCGCATTATAAATATAGAGAACGGCAGCGGACAGGTTCTAGTGATGTCATTTTTAAAAAGCTGTTGATTTCGCGTACAGTGATTCTGAAAGCGAATTGATTTTCAAAAAAGGGAGGATTGTAAAAATGAAACACGAGCGTCTTTGGCAGGGCTACGGGGCCAACGTGGCGGCGGTAGCTTTGCTGATTGCCTCGGTTCTTCTGACCATGGCGGTGCAGGGAGGGCCTCCCGGGCAGGGACAATCAGGTCCGGAGTCATCCGGCCAAACTTCCACGGCGTCCTCTGCGTCGGAGCCGTCGTCCAGCTCCGGCACCAATCCGGTGAACACGGTTCCGGGGGACGAAATGCGGGCTGTGTGGGTCCCTTATATGAGTCTGGCGATGAATGCGGAAGCAGACCAAAGCCAGGCGGCTTTTCAAAAAAAATTCGATGCGATTGTGGCAAATGCCAAAAGCAAGGGAATGAATACCCTGATTGTTCACGTGCGCCCGTTCGGCGATGCGTTGTATCAGTCGGATTATTTTCCGTGGTCGCATATCTTAACCGGAATGCAGGGGGTCAACCCCGGGTACGACCCGCTCGCGTATATGGTGCAGGCCACGCATAAGGCGGGCCTGAAAATCCACGCGTGGGTCAATCCGCTTCGCATTCGGACAAACAATACGCCCACGGCGCTCGCACAGAACAATCCCTATAACAAATGGCAGCTCCAAAAGCTTTCGGGGCGGACGGTGACGCTCGATAACGGCGTTTATTATAATCCTGCATATCCTGAGGTGCTCAAGCTCATTACCGACGGCGTAGCCGAAATCGTAAAAAAATACGATGTGGACGGCGTGCAGTTCGACGATTATTTTTATCCCACAGAAAGCAGCATCTTTGATACCGGCTCCTATGGGGCCTATCTGGCCGAGGCGAAGAAGAGCGGCAACGCCATGGATTTATTCGAGTGGCGGCGCGCCAATATTAACAAGATGGTGTCGATGGTGTATCGCGAGATCAAGAGCATCAAGCCGGGTGTGGTGTTCGGGATTTCGCCGCAGGGGAATGTACAGAACGATTTGCGCATGGGCGCGGATGTGGTTTCGTGGGCTTCTACGGCCGGGTACGTCGATTACATATGCCCGCAGCTGTATGTGAATTTTGAGAATCCCATTCTCCCGTTCGACGATGGCGCCAAGCAGTGGCGGCAGATGGTCACCGCCAAAGGGGTGCAGCTGTATTTCGGGCTTGCGGTGTACAAGGCCGGTTCCGACGCAGATGAGGGGACCTGGAAAAAATCCAATGACATTCTGCAAAAGCAGGTGGAATTGGGGCGGCAGATCGGCGGCGGAGGCTTTATGTTCTACGCTTATGATCAGCTCGATGCCGAGCACAGCCGCGAAGAGGTGCAGAATGTCATCAAGCTGCTCAATTGATTGGGGCGGGTCGCTCGGCCTGTATTATTTTCGATCATCCATCCCGTTTGTCAGCGGGAAAGAAGCTCTCCGGTGCAGCCGTCCTCGCCGGCAGATGTGATGCGTACCGGCAGAATCTGCCCGTGCAGCGGCTTTTCGGAAGAGACTGTGACCGGGGTGTAGTTTTCGGTGTAGCCCTCGTAAACACCGGGGGCGCATTCCCGTTCGAACAGTACGCCGGCGGTTTGATCAACCTGCCTCTGGAAGAATTCCCGCATAGTGCCGAGGGTGACTTCGATCATCGCCTTGCTGCGGCGATCCTTCACTTCCTTCGTCAGCTGATCCGGCGCGGAATAGGCCACAGTGCCGGGACGGCGGGAGTAGGCGAAGACATGCACCTTCGCAAAGCCGATTTCTTCGGCAAATGCGAGGGATTCAGCGAATTCCTGCTCGGTTTCCCCGGCAAAGCCGACCATGATATCGGTCGTGATGGCCGCGTTCAGGAACGCCGCGCGCAGATTCTGAACGATCTCGCGGTACTCCGCGGTATCGTAGTGGCGGTTCATGCGGCGCAGGGTCGCATCGCAGCCGCTCTGCAGGGAGAGATGAAACTGCGGACACAGTTTTTTCTGTGCCGCCAGCCGCTGAATCACCGGCAGGCTGAGCTGCTCCGGCTCCAGCGAACCAAGGCGCACCCGCTCGATGCCCGGCATGCGGCATGCGGCTTCCACTGCGTCGCACAGGTGCAGGTCAAGCTCCTGCCCATAGGCGGAAAGGTTGATGCCGGTCAGAACGATCTCGCGGAATCCCCGCTCTCCCAAAAGCCTTAACTCCTGCTCCAAATCCTCCAGCGGCTTCGAGCGCACCCGCCCCCGGGCATAAGGAATGATACAGTAGGAACAGAACCGGTTGCACCCGTCCTGAATTTTAATGAAGGCGCGGGTGCGTTCCTGAAAGTCCTCGATCTGCATCGGTTCAAACGAACCCTTGCGCTCGTGGGGAACGATATCGATGATCCTCTGGTGCGTCGACAGATACGTCAGGATGTCCGGCAGCAGAGCGCTGCGGTTTGAGTTGCCAAGAATGACGTCCGCGTCCGTAAGGGCTTCGGCCTCTTCGGGGAACGCCTGGGGCATACAGCCGGTCAGCACGATCACCGCACCGGGGTTCTGCCGGCGGGCGCGGTGCAGCGTCTGGCGCACTTTATGGTCGCTGGTTGCGGTCACGGTACAGGAATTGATCAGCACCACGTCCGCCGATTCTCCCATCGACGGGGAAAATCCGGCGTGCAGCAGCTGCTGCAGCATTGCCTGCGATTCATACTGATTGACTTTACAGCCCAGTGTAATCACATGTACTTTCATGGAAGGATCCTTTCGGGGAAATTTTTCATTCTTTTTGGGATTTGTTTTTTCCTCCCGTTTTTGCCGGGGAAAAAATCTTTTTTCACTCGTTTCACAATAAAATGAAGATAATTGAAGATAATTGATAAAAAACTTTGAAAAAGTCAAAACGAGTAGAAATAACTGGATTTTTGATATTGACCAACAGACAACTGTACGTTATGATAGGAAACGTACAGATCTTTCACAGATTGATTCAAAGAATAGGAGATGTCGACCATGTATACGACCGATATTCTGTTGTCCAGCATAGAAGCAGTGAAAAAATTTGTTACTTTGGCGAACCGGTATGATTTTCCGATCAATCTAAGAACCGACAAGTACACAATAGATGCAAAGTCCATTATGGGAGTATTCAGTTTAGACCTGTCAAAACCGGTCACAGTAGAGCTCGAAGGGCCCCAGGCAGAGCACTTTATTGCAGAACTTGCGGAATTTCAGCCGCAGAACGCATAATACAATTCCCGGTATTCCGCGAATTGAAAGCCCGGATGATTCCGGGCTTTTTTATTTATGCGCTTTCGCCGGCCTGCTCCAGCTCCTCGGAAAGCTCGCTCCAGGTCAAAAACACCGAATCGGACTGTTCCTTCAGCCGGGAAAGCTCCTTTGTCAGCTCCATCACCGCTTCGTAGTCGGCAGCGATTTCCGGTGAGTGCAGGCGGGTCTGCACCTGCTCCATTTCCTGCTCGAGCTGCTCCATCTCCTGCTCCGCTCGTTTGATGGCGGCACGGGTCTTGCGCAGCTTTGCTTCCTGCTCCTTGCGCTGCTTGTAGAGATTTTTCTGTTCCGGCTCCTGCTGTTCCTTCACAGGCTCCTTTGCCGTCTCTTTGACGCGCTCCAGATAAGCGTCGTAATTGCCGATGTATTCCGTCGTTCCGTCTTTGTCCAGAAAATAGATCCGGTCGGCCAGCTTGTTGATCAGGTAGCGGTCATGCGACACGATCAGCAGGGTGCCCTCGTAATTCTGCAGCGCGTTTTCCAGCGCTTCGCAGGAGCCGATGTCCAAATGGTTCGTCGGTTCGTCCAGCAGCAGAAAATTCGCGCGTGAGAGCATCAGGCGCAGCAGCAGAACGCGGGCGCGCTCTCCGCCGCTCAAAGCGGCGACCGGCTTAAACACGTCGTCGTCCTGAAACAGGAAGATCGCCAGCGCGTTGCGAACCTCTGTCTGCGTCATGGACGGGTAGGAATCCCAGATTTCGTCGATCACCGTTTTTTCGGGATGCAGGTCCTCCTGAATCTGGTCGTAGTAGCCGACGTCGATCCCCGCGCCAAAGCGGATTTCACCGCTGTCCGGCAGGTAGCGCGACAGCAGCGTTTTCAGCAAAGAGGTCTTTCCGCAGCCGTTCGGGCCGATCAGAAAAATGCGCTCGCCGCGGCGGATTTCCAGATCGACGTTGCGGAACAGGGGAGCTCCGTCAAAGCTCAGCGAAAGGCCGGAAGCAGCAAGAACATCGTTGCCGCCGCGCTGAGAGGGCTCGAAACGGAAGCGGATGCTGTCTTCCGCCTCATCGGGCTTTACGAGCGTGCTTTCGAGCCGCTCGATCACCTTCATTTTGCTCTCCGCCATGCGGATGTTGCGCTCGCGGTTCCATTGCCGCTGCTGCGCTACCATTCCCTCTAGGCGAGAGATTTCTTTTTTGGTGCTTTCGTATTTTCTCTGCGCCGTCAGGTCGTTTTCCTGCTTTTGCGCCAGATAGGTGGTGTAATTCCCCTTATAGCACGTCAGCCGATGGTTCGATAGCTCAAAGGTGCGCCCTGTCACGCGGTCCAGAAAATAACGGTCATGCGAAATGACCAGAAAAGCGCCGGAATACCCTTTGAGAAAGTCCTCCAGCCATTCGACGGAGGCGATATCCAGATGGTTTGTCGGCTCATCGAGCAAAAGCAGATTCGCGCCGGAAAGCAGCAGCTTTGCCAGCTGCAGCTTGGCCTTTTGTCCGCCGCTCAGCACGCCGACCGGCATGGCGGTCTGTTCATCATCAAACCCCAGGCCCAGCAACGCAGAGCGGGCACGGGAGCGGCAGGTAAGGCCGCCTTCGCGCAGAAAGCGGTCATTGAGCAGCATCTGGCGCTCGATCAGCTCGGTCTGGTTCTGCGGTTTCCCCTGCAAAGCCAGGTTGATCTCTTCCAGCTCGCGCTCCATCCCGAGCAAGGGGGCGAATACGCTGAGCACCTCGGCGTAAGCGGTTTGCTCCAGATTGTTACACACATGCTGCTCCATATAGCCGATCACAGCGTCCCGCGAAAGGTGGATTTCGCCCCCGTCGTTCGACAGATCGCCCGTCAGCATCTTAAACAGGGTGGTTTTTCCGGAACCGTTGACCCCCACAAGGCCAATTCGGTCGCCGGACTGTATTTCAAAGGAAACGCCGCTGAACAGATCCTCAGCGCCGAATGCCTTTCTTAAATTGCTCGTACTCAGCAAAGCCATGTTAATGCAAGCTCCTTCTTGAAACGGCAGAACAATAGAAAAGGCGGTCATCCACCGCCCAAAGACCGTTGACCCGGCCGCCGTTTCTCTTTCAATATTATAGAGGAATTTTGCGATGAAATCAAGAACAACGCGCAACATCGGCTCCTTTGAGAGAAAACGGGTAAATTTGTGGACATTTTTACAGCGGCGGTGATATAATAACCTTACGGCAGGCTGAGCCTGCATGCACGTCGCGGAAAAACAAACAGAGCAAACTACCAGATTCCACGCGAAAATGACTTTGTACGAAGGTGCCGATAACATTTCTGCGAGCTAACGAGAGCGCTCTGAAAATGCCCGCCGACAGCCGGGTTTGCATGGTTTGTTTCTAGATTAAGCTCGGAGAGTGGGTATTTTCATTGGAGCGCCTTTACAGTAGCTTTCGGCGTTGCATTCCAGAACTTGTTCCCAAAACGGATTCCAAAGGTGTCCTTTGGAAGGCCTTTGCTTACTTTCGTCCTTTCACGAAAGTAAGTGCCCGCCCCGGCATGAGGGGCAAGCTGAAGAAAAAAGAAATTTTCCCTGCGGCGAAGCCGCACGAAAGAATCTCTAAATAAGCAAAGGAAACAAATACTCCATTTTAGCTTGAACGGCATAAGAAAGCACGGAATCATCAGCCATTAGAAAAATAAGGGATTCTGCCTATTTGTTGCACCAAAGAGAGCAGCAGATGATATAATAAACTTATGTACCTGTGTACAAGTATCACCGTCAAAGGAGGGGACTGCTTATCCGATACGGTATTTCAACGGCGTGCCTGTATCCGCAGGAGACCGCCCAGTCCTTGGCCCGGCTGACCAATGTGGGGTTTCGGTTATTCGAAATCTTTTTTAATACGTATGGTGAGCTCAGGAAGGATTATCTGAACAATTTAAAATCAATCCTGGATTCTTCGGGATCAGCTGTCAAATCGATCCACCCTTTTACATCCGGCTTTGAAAGCATGATGTTCTTTTCGGATTACGACAGCCGCTTTACGGATTCTCTGGATTTTTACCGTAAATATTTTGAAGCCGCCGGCCGGCTTGGGGCCGAAATACTGGTGCTGCACGGCCAGCGCGATTACCTGTACAGCACGCTGAGCGAAGAAGAATACTTCGAGCGGTATGCGCTGCTCTTTGAGGCTGGCCGCCGATGCGGGATTCAGGTGGCTCAGGAGAACGTCAACCGCTTCCGCAGTGAAGACCCCGGCTTTATCCGCCGGATGCGGGAGTATCTGGGGGAAAGCTGCTGCTTTGTATTCGATATCAAGCAGGCTGTTCGCGCAGGCAAAGATCCCTTTGAGATGTGCAGTGCCATGGGGGACCGGCTGGTGCATATCCATCTGAATGACAACAACGGTAAATCCGACTGTCTTTTACCCGGTGACGGCACCATGGACTATGCGCGGCTGATGAAGCTGCTGGATGAATTCGGGTACAGCGGCGATTTTATCATCGAGGTTTACCGGAAAAGCTTCCCGAATCTGGACCATTTGCTCGACAGCAGGCATTTTGTAGAACAATTGGTGAAATAAATCGCCGAAAATATTGCAAATTACGCAAAGATAATGCTATAATTTTAAAAGTTGCTGTAAAAGAACAGAGGAGGGTCATGATCTGTGAAATGCCCGTATTGCGGTTTTGAGGAAAGCAAGGTAATCGATTCCCGCCCGACGGACGAGGGCGAGAGAATCCGGCGCCGCAGGGAATGCCTGAAATGCGCCAAACGCTTTACCACCTATGAGGTGATCGAAACGGTTCCCATTGTGGTGATCAAAAAGGATAAATCCCGTCAGACGTTTGACCGCAACAAGCTGCTCAACGGCCTTTTGCGTGCATGCGAGAAGCGCCCGGTCTCTATCGATACGCTTGAGCGCGTTGTGGACGAGATCGAAACGATGCTGCAGAATTCTCTGGATCGCGAGGTGCCCTCCAGTCTGATTGGAACGTACGCGATGGAAAAGCTTAAGAATATCGATGAGGTCGCGTATGTCCGTTTTGCGTCGGTATACCGGCAGTTTAAGGATCTCAATACCTTTATGGACGAACTGAACAAGCTGGTGAAGAACCGCAGCTAAATCTGCGAGATTGTTTTTCAAGGCCGGATGCTTTCTGCATCCGGCCCTTTTGGCGTTTGGCGGATAAGCTCGGTTTTTTTAGAATGAAAATAAAAGGATGGTGCCGCGCGGTGCGGGAATGCTAAGAAAAACAAACGAAAGGAGCAAGTCTATGGCAAAAGCAGGAATGCGCAGGCCCGACCCGAAAGAGCCGCACGGAACAGAGAGTAACCACAAAACGCATCTGCCCAAAAACGATGTTCCGCCTGTTCCGGAGCTGCAGGGGAAAGCGAAGCATACAAAAGAGAAGGCTCGTCCGATCATCGAGCCCTGATCTGACCCCGAACGCAAATATGCCGCAGCGGCGGGCGCTCTTCCGGATAGGACCGGGAGAGCGCTTTTGTATGCAAAAAATTTCAGGGCGATCCCGCGTGAGAGGAATCCACCCTGAAATTCATAAAGTGCTTTTGACGATTTGGAGGGTGCATGGGTTGGTTTGGCCGTTTACCTTTGACGGCAGCCTCTGTCCTCACAGCCACAGTCCCCGGACTTAGGCGGGAAAAATTCGTCCGTGGGGAAATCGATCCGGCGGAACAGCTCGCACGGATCATCCGAGGTGGCCTCACACTCTTTTTCCGGAATACAGAAATCGTAAGCGGGGATCAGCATTTGCACATTACGCACGATCTGCACGATGGTGAAAATACCAATGGTGACATATACTGTGCGGCGAACAGGATCCATTACGAAATCACTGCCATATCTTCTGCAGATGCAGTCGGGAATGCGGCAGCAGATCTCACAGGGATTTGCGGGGCAGTCGCACACTCTGGCAGACAGGGCGACGGGTTCTGCCACCTGCACTGTTGCCTTGGGCAGTGCGCGGCAGGCCCAGGACTGAACTTCCAGATCATCCAGCCCGCAGTCGGAGCTGAACATCTTTACGTTGCCTTCGCTGCCGTACAGAATCACCTTTTTGTTGAATACGGCGATGCCGTTCACCTGAACGGAACCAGAGGTAGGCGAGCAGTAAACATCCAATGCAACGTCAAAGAAGAAAGTCATGTCTACGGAATAGAAGCCCTTGTTGAAAGGCACGGATTCCAGATCCAGATAAACTGTGATGACCTCGACATTTCTAATCTTGACAGTTGCCGCTTCGTTGATCAGCTGCTGTCTATCCGGCGTAAAGTATACACGCAAATCTTCTAAGCAGTCTTTGTCGCAGGAGTGTGCGGCTTAGAGGTAAAGAGGCTTGAAAAAGAGCTCGAGCTGAAACTGTGCGGGCTTCCAGTCTTTTTCTTTGTAATAGGTGGCACGCTCGAGAATGGATTTCAGAAGCCGGTTCCTGCTCTGTGCGTCCAGGGTGGGGTAGAGCCGCAGCGCTTCCTCGATTCTCTCGCTCATCGCAGCGGCGGGCTTTACCGAGAGCTTTGCGGCGAATTCCCTGCGGGAGCTGTCGAGCTGCGCCAGCCGCTCTTTGATGGAGGCTTCGCGGCGCAGAAACAGTTCGGGCGTATATGTGCCGCGCTCCAGCAGCTCGCAGATGGCATCCAGCTGCTTTTTTGCGGCCCTGATTTCACTGTCGATCGAGTCCAGCGTTTGGGCATAGGGATGATCGGTTTGTTGCTCTGGCCGCTGCTTTGCCCGCAGTTCCCGAAGCTGCCGCGCCAGCTCGCGGAGGATCGCCTGCTCTACCATCGGCAGCTGGCTTGAGACGACGCAGCCTTTCTTCTGGCACAGCAGGTACGGTTCCGGGCTTCGGTTCATGACCTGCCGCTGCATCAGGCCGCCGCAGTTTTTGCAGTAGATCAGCCCGGCCAGCGGGTTTTCCACCCGGCCGGTGTAAGACGGGGGATGGTGCCGCCTTTCAAAGATCTCCTGTGCTTTCTCAAAAAGTTCCTCGTCGACGATCGACGGATGAATGCCGTCCGTGATGATCCATTTTTCTTTCGGGTTGGAAACGGCAATGGTCTTTCCGCTGCCCTTGCGCAGATGTGTTTTCTGGTTCCAGACAATTTTCCCGATATACACATTGTTTTTGAGAATTTTCATCACGCTGGAACGGCCGAAACGGTCGGACCGGCGCGGCCGGGCGCCCATGGCATTGACCGTTTCGGCGATCATCTGGCAGCCGGCGCCTTCCTCAACGTACATCCGGAACATCAGGCGAACAATTTTCGCTTCGTCCTCCTTGATTTTCAGGGTGGGCTTTTTGTTTCTGTAGGTCTTTTCATATCCATACGGGGCGTTGGCAATATATCCGCCGTCCTTGATGGTCCGCTGGGTACCGGCTTTCAGGCGGCGCTTGATCATTTTCAGCTCCTGCCGGGAGAGAAAGGTCTTGAACTCGGTGTAATCCTCGTCGGCGTCGTTATCCAGATCGACCGTTTTCACCGGCGTCATGATCTTGGTGCCGCTGGTTTTGAACGTTTCCAGAATGATGCCCTGCTCCGCCATAGAGCCGCGGCCCAGGCGGTCGATATCCATGCATAACACGGCGTTGAACTTTTCCGCCTCCACGTCCTTCAGCAGCCGGAGCATTTCCGGCCTGGCGTACAGCGCATCGCCGGAAACGACTTCCTTGTAGATGTTTTGCTCCGAGATCGCCAGCGCGTTCTTTTCCGCAAATTCCAGGAGGGTTTTCCGGTGGCGTTCCAATGTTTCTTCCACCGGCTCGTCGGCGTCGTCCGCGCGCGATTTGCGCAGATAAATGGCTATGTTTGCGATGCGGCTCCCTCCTTTCTGATTCTTGCCGAAACTCCCTGCACGGCCCGGTAGTTATGTATGAGGGATTGTTCCTCTTTATTCCTCTTGCCTTGCCGGAGCAGCGGTTCAGTCATAGGACAATCGCGGAAGATCATATTTTGAGGAACGGGAGGTGAGCCGCTTGAAAAAGAAAGAGGTGGGGGCCCCCACAGTGATCGTGCGTTTTTTGCCCGGTACGGCCGAGGACGTCGCAAAGAACCGGGCCGCGTTTCAGGCGGCGCTTGAAATGGGGTTGTCCCGTGTGAACGGCTGCAAAACCGCAGTTGAACCGGACTGGGAAGGCAACAAAGAGAATTACTGCAGCTACCGCGAAAGAAAGCTCAAAGAGCAGGAGCAATCAGGTGAGTGATGGGGAAATGCGCCCGATGCGGCCGCATTGGGCTGCCGAAAACCGGACAAGCCTGCCCGTGCCTGACCGGCGGGCCTGCACGGCACCCATGCAAATCCAACAGAAAATCCGGGAAATCATTCGTGTGCGTTTCAGCCATAAAAAGAAACAATCGGTGCACCTACAGGAGGCGAACTTATGGTAAAATGGACTGGTTCAGTCGGCCGTCGAGTTTCCAGCTTCCCGGCGGCATCCGATATCGTTCGTAATGATCCTTTGAACGGAAGGAATCATAAAGGATAGAAACCTGGAATTCGGGCTGAAACAGGAGGCTTGGGAGGATTCGCATTCCAGCCTGCCGCTAAAATTTGTGAAATGAGGGATTTGGAGTATGAAAGAGTTTACAGGCGTCGTTAGAAACATTGATTTAGCAGGCCGCATTGTCATCCCAAAGGAACTGCGCCGTACACTGGGATGGGAAGTTGGGGATCCTCTCGAAATAATCGGTCAGGACAATGGCCTTGTAATCAAAGCATATAAGCCGGATCCCCTTGCTGTAACCAATGAGGAGCTGCGCCGGCGTTTAAAAGAGATCAATCAATTAACCCTTTCTTATGAGGCGAGACAGCTGTTTAATGTTCACGAGGCCTTTTCTCGGATACGGCAGATCACCAACCTCAGTGATCTGAAAGACAACTGTGGCCCGTGATGCTTTTTGGGATCGTTGCCCGCAAGAAATCAAAGCGGGCGCCAGCATGCGGTGTCCGTCATTCGTCAAAGCGCCTGTGTCGATGATGATCGATCAGAGCTTGCTGATTAATGATCACATTCAAGGTGGCAATGACATTTGTAAAAAAGCTGCACAATACCCTTAAAGAATGAATATCCTGTCCTTTTGCAATTGCTACCGCAAAGCTTGTGGATAAATAGGATAACTCTTCCGGGCTACAATCTTTCAGCATGTCATTCACCTCACTCCATATTATTCTGCGATCGCTATTTTGAATACCAGCCGGCGATTTCCGGCGCAAAGGTCTGTTGGCGGCGGCCATGCGGACAATCTGTGGAGCAAAGGCAAGAGGGCGAAGAGGATTTTAAGCAGCCTTTCCGGCGAATGGGCAGACGGTCTGGGAAGATTGGCAGTCAAAAGAAAAAATCAGTACCCATCCTGTCGGATCAGTACTGATTTTTCTACGAACAATGAGGTTAGTTTGCTATATTGCTTTTAGCACCTGCGTTCGCACAATAATCTTTCGATGATATCGTCGAGCAGACGTAAATCGGAATTGTTCAGATCATCCAGCTGGGACAGAATGTTCCTTAACGCCTTTGAACTTTCACGGTCACAGCTTGACCCATTATTGCTGCTGCGGCTGAGACTCTCACTATCGTTGTTTCCGGAAACTCTTTCATTCCAAAAATCGGCAGATGTTCTTGCCATGTCCTTGCCTCCTTTTTTAAGATTGTAGTACATAATATGCGGGTGTTCTTAACTCGTCCATGCATTTCTCATGAAAGATATTTTGTTGACGGTCAGGTCTTTTTGATACTTATTTTCAGGAAACAAACCAGGGGCAATTTAGCGCACAGTTCCCCTATAGGGAAGCTGCCCAGCGATGATACAGGCCAAAGAAACAGAAAACCCCATGGGTACTGGGCGTTTTTTCAGCCCAGATAAACATTTTCCTTTTTTTCTCATATTATGTGAAAGAGAGGGGGAAGCGGTATTATGAATAACAGGTCTTCCAATTCCTATTGTCATTCTGATTGTAAAATAACAGATATGGGCCCGCAGCCGTTCGTAGTTGATATCGAAGCGGCCACCAAACAAAATAACAACTATCGTACCGCATTGTGGACAGGGAAATACCTGCAGGCAACGCTGATGAGCATTCCGGTCGGCGCAGATATCGGGCTGGAGATTCACCCTGACACCGATCAGTTTTTACGGATCGAACAGGGGTGCGGCGTTGTCAAGATGGGAACCGACAAGGAGAATCTGAGCTTCCAGAAGTGTGTTTCTTCCGGCTGCGCCATCTTTGTACCGGCGGGCACATGGCATAACCTGGTCAATACAGGAAATGTTCCTTTAAAGCTGTATACGATTTATGCGCCGCCCCATCATCCGCACGGTACGGTTCACAAGACAAAGGCCGACGCATTGGCTGCCGAACACCAAGAGGAGAAAATAAAATCAAATCCATCTATGAAATGAAGAGCCGAGCCGTATGATCATTCCCAATGGCGTGTGAAGGGCTGGCTTTTTGAACGCAAAGGGACAGGATCGGGGAAGTATCCTGCCCCGATTTTTTATGTCCTTTCTGAGGAATGATTTTTCCGCAGACGGGGATGGAATCCCGGTTGCGGAATTTTTTACCTTTCGCGGAGAATAGTTTGCTTTTATTTGTTCAATTATAATGCTATATTTTAGTAGGGGAAAGGGATTTGCAGTATGCGGACGTTTCAAAGATTACCTCAACATATCGGCATTATTCCGGACGGAAACAGGCGATGGGCGCAAAGCAACGGATTGCAGAAGCAAGACGGGTATTCCCACGGAATCAAACCGGGCTTCGAGCTTTACCGGCAATGTGTCGACTTAGGGATCAAAGAAATCACCTTTTACGGATTTACACAGGATAACACGAAGCGCCCCTCGGTGCAGACACAGGCTTTTCAGAAGGCCTGTGTTGACGCGGTTTTAGAGCTTTCTCAGTGCGATGCAAACTTGCTGGTGATCGGGAATACCGACTCCCCGTTGTTTCCGAGCGAGTTGATTCCTTATACCAAGCGCGTCACTTTGGGGCAGGGGCTGATCAATGTCAATTTTCTGGTCAATTACGGGTGGGAATGGGATTTGAATCATTCTTTGGAGGACCGCTCTTTGGGGAACAAGAAACTGAGCCAAAGGATCGCCTCTTCCGATATTTCAAGAATTGACCTGATCATCCGCTGGGGAGATCGAAGGCGATTGAGCGGTTTTCTGCCGGTGCAGTCCATTTACGCCGACTTTTACGTCCTGGATAAAATGTGGCCGGATTTTAGTCCGGATGATTTATACCAGGCGCTGGACTGGTACCAGAATCAGGATGTGACATTGGGGGGATAAGCTCTGTCCTTTGGTAAGTGTACAAAATGGTTTGAATAGAGGGTTCTCAAGCGATCTGCCAAAACCCGAATACACTCCTAAGAACCGGCCTCTCATTGATCAAGGGTCGGGGAGGGCGGAAGGAACACTGTTCAAACCCAAGATAAAAATCAAACAGGCCCACCCTCGCCGGTTATCCCGGCAGGGGTGGGCCGTTCTATACGATGCACACTCTTATTCGCTGCACGAATCATAGATACGCATGGCGTCAATGCAAACAGCTTCTTTAAAGCATCCTGTTCCGCGCTCTTCGGACGCAATATTAAAATCTTGAGCCATAAAATGTTCCTCCTAACAGGTTAATTTCCCATGTTCTCTATAACATTTTATGGCTCAGATTCAATTTTGTTACAGGGTAATTATCACAAAGAACAGCGGCATGGACAATATTGCTCCAGCGGCATTTTCCCGTTGTCCCGCCGCGGGCTTTTCCACCCGCTCGGGAAGATCGGTTCCGTCTTTTGCGCGGCGTTTACAGCTTTGTCAGGCGGGCAAAATTAGACATCAGCTTTTTGGTGCCGACCTGCTGAAACTCAATCTCCAGCAGATTATCGTTGCCCATGGGCGTGACGGAGAGAATCTGTCCGACGCCAAACGTCTTGTGTTCCACGCGGTCGCCCGTCTGGTAGCACTGGGTGGATTTCTGCGCAGGGATATCCACGGGGCCGAACTGGCGCGCGGCGTGAATAGAGATCGTGCGGGCTTCATAAGCCGAGGTCGGCAGATCCGTGCCGGGCTCCGGCTTTTTCCACGATCTGGAACGGGTGCGTTCCACAAGCTCCTCCGGAATCTCATTCAAAAAGCGCGACGGCTTGTTGCGCGAGGTGGAGCCGAAGATCATGCGGCTTTCCGCGTTCGTCAGGTGCAGCTCCTCGCGGGCACGGGTGATGGCCACATAGGCCAGCCGGCGTTCTTCCTCAATTTCGGAGGGATTGTAGATCGCCTGCATCCCGGGGAAGAGGCCGTCCTCCAGACCGGGCAGGAATACCACGGGGAATTCCAGACCCTTTGCGGAGTGCATCGTCATCAGCACAACCTGGTCGGTGTTCGAATCAAGCTGATCGATGTCGGTAAACAGCGAAACTTCCTCCAAAAATCCGGAGAGAGAAGCATCGGGATTCTCTTCCTGATATTTGATCAGGCTGGAAGAAAGCTCGTTGATATTGTCCACGCGGTCCTGCGCGTCATCCTCTTCCGCGCGCAGGGAAGCAATGTAATCGGTCTTTTCCAGAATCAGCTGGTACAGATCATTTAAAGAAACCTCGGAATGGTTTGATGCTTCGATCAGCTCCTGAATCAGGTGAGCGAAGGTCTGCAGCTTTGCCGCGGAACGGCGCAGCGGCTCAAAATCCTCGGCGCTGTTGATCACGTCGAAGAGAAGCATGCCGGTTTCACGCGCAATTTCCACCGCCTGCGCGATCGTCTTTTCACCGATGGAGCGCTTTGGCTGGTTGATGATGCGGCGCAGACGAACCTCATCCGAGGGGTTGTTGATCACGCTCAGGTATGCCAGCATGTCGCGGATTTCCTTGCGGTCGTAAAAGCGCACGCCGCCGACGATCCGGTAGGGGATACCCGATTTCACCATCATTTTTTCCAGGGAGTTCGACTGTGAGTTCATCCGGTACAAAACGGCAAAGTCAGAGTACTTGCGTCCCTTTGCCACTCCCTCCAGAATATGCGTCGCGACATAATCCGCTTCATCCTGCTCGCTGAACGAGGTGTGCAGGTACAGCGGGCAGCCCTGTGCGTTTTCCGTCCACAGCGATTTCCCCTTGCGCTGGGTATTGTTTTCAATCACAGCGTTGGCCGCGTCCAGAATGTTTTTGGTCGAGCGGTAGTTCTGCTCCAGCCGGATCACCTTCGTGCCCGGGAACGTTTTTTCAAAGCTGAGAATGTTTTCAATGGTCGCGCCGCGGAATTTATAAATGCTCTGATCGTCATCGCCGACAACGCACAGATTCTTATTTTTCTGCGCCAGCAGAGACACAAACAGATATTGGGCATGATTGGTGTCCTGGTACTCGTCCACCATGTAGTAGTGGAAGCGGTTCTGGTAGTATTCCAGCACGTCCGGGCAGGCGCGGAACAGCTCGACCGTGTTGAAGATCAGGTCGTCAAAGTCCATCGCGTCAGAGGTTTTCAGGCGGTTCTGGTACATCCGGTATGCTTCCGCGATCCGCTTGAGGCGGAAATCATCCCCGGCCCTACCCGCGAATTCCTCCGCGTCTACCAGAGAATCCTTTGCGCGCCCGATTTCACCCAAAACAGATTTGACCGGCAGTTCCTTTTCGTCGATCTGCAGAGCTTTCAGGCAGTCCTTCATCACCCTGCGGGAATCGTCGGTATCGTAAATGGTGAAGTGAGGAGTATATCCCAGTCTGTCCGCATCGCGGCGCAGCATGCGCGCGCAGGTGGAATGGAACGTAGAGGCCCACACCTGACTGCCGTGTTCGCCGAGCATGGCAACCAGGCGGTCTTTCAGTTCGCCCGCCGCTTTGTTCGTGAAGGTGATGGTCATGATCCGGTAAGGGTCGCACCCCTCCTGAATCAGATACGCAACACGGTTGACCAGAACGGTCGTTTTTCCGCTGCCGGCTCCCGCCAAAATCAAAAGAGGTCCATCTTTGTGCCGGATGGCCTCCTGCTGTCTGGGATTCATCTTAGAAAAATTCTGCGCAAGCAGCGATTCATTCTGTATAGACATATTCAATACAATCCTCCTATTTCGTTCCTGTACCGGCGGGAAATCCCGCGCCTTAGCATTCCTTTGGCAATCCCCAAATCGCCGTGGCTGTGCATACTCCTGAAACGGAAGGCACAGAAAAAGGGAGCCTGCCCTTTCATCGGGCCGGTTCCGCCATGGTTTTCGGCAGCCTGCAGGGCGGGAGCTCCGTTTTGCATGCCGGCTGTTCTGGCGCTCTGGCCGATTTCTAAAATTATTATATCATAAAACATCAAGCAAGCTGACAAACATGCAAACCGCAGACGCTGAAATCAGCAAGCTGATGATTCAATGCTCTCTCAGGCATCGAAAGCTTTGCTTTCGCTAATGCCATGAGATTATTATATCATAGATCATCAAAAAACTTCCGAAAATTTTATCTAAATTCTCAGAATCACTCAACTGATGATTCAATGCGCTCTTAGCCGCCAGAGGCATTACTTTTGTTTGCGGCATAAATTTATTATATCATAAAATTTGAAAGAATGCCCACAAAAAAAGCTGCTCAAGCGGCCGGAACCACAAGGCAGATGATTCAATGCTTTCTCGGGTGTTGAAAGCGCTGCGTTCGTTTACGCTATAACATTCAGTATACTCTATTTTGCAGTGAATAGCAAATCACCGATTCCAAAAAAGCACCCGAGCCTTTCGGCCCGGGTGCCTCCGAAACAGGACCCAAATCAGAATGGGCGGGTGTTCTCCAGCAAACCGGCAGTAGCCCATGTGGAACGGGTACGGGGAGCCGGAGCAGGGGCAGCGGCAACTGCAAGCGGAGCAGGCTCTGCCAGAGTAACCGACTGAATTGCGGAGACCGGTACATCGTACAGCGTGTAAGCCGCCGCTGCGATGACAGCCAGAATTTCACCGGTAATTCCCTGCGCAGCCGCAGCTGCCGGAACCGGAGCAGCCATCGGCGCGGGTGCCGGAACGGCAGTCTGCTGGCTCAAAACGGGAGCGGCTGCGGGCGCCGTGGGCGCGGCCTGTGCCTGACGCAATGCCATTTCGCGTTTTTCATTCAATTCGTTCAGCTTTTGCAGGGTACCGCGCAAAACGATCAGCACGGCCAGTGCCGCAATTGCTGCGACTGCCGATATTACGGTGAAAATCTGAAGCTGTGTAGCCTCCATCAAAAACATCCCCATTTCTTAATAAGTATTCTGTTCGGGAGGGTGCCGTCATTCGGGCGCATGGCCCGGTTTCAGGCCGATGTCAGGAGGTTGTCCTGTGTCCTGACGTAGAATAAAATCCCAATTAAAGTTATTATACCCGATCTTCTGCGTGATTTCAATTCTTTTTCACAGAAAGCAATCACAGCTTTTCGCAAAGTTTATCGTTGCATCCTTAGGTGGCAGGCTTTATAATAAATGTGAAAATCATTCTGGCAGAGGAGGGGCCGTACGGTGGAAAATGAAAAGTTCAAGCGTTCTTTCCGCACTCCTTTTCAGAACAGTCTGGGTCTGGCCGTATACCGCTCCGGACTGCAGCGCTGTGCGCCCGATCATTCCTGGGGGCCGGGAGTCCGCGATCATTATCTGATCCATTACATTCTTTCTGGAAAAGGAACGTTTGACAGCGGAAAACGAAAATACACGCTTTCCGCCGGGGACGGCTTTCTTGTGGTTCCCGGGGTGATTTCTTCGTACCAGGCCGATCACAATGAGCCGTGGGAATACTGCTGGGTGGGCTTCAACGGCGCGGATGCCGGCCGCCTCGTCAAAGAGACCGGGCTTTCGGAGGAATCGCCGCTGTTCCATTATGATCAAGACAGCGCCATGGAGAATATGCTCAACGACATTTATACCGCAACGGGGCCGAATCCCAGCAACGAGGCACAGATGACGGCGGCGCTGCTTCGCTTTCTCGCAGCGCTGATGGTGCTGCACGGCGACCACAACTGCCGCAAGGATACCGGCTATGCCTACGTGCAGCGCTCGATCCAGTTTATTGATTTCAACTATTCGCGCGAGGATCTGGATATTACACAGATCGCGGCCAACGCGGGAATCAGCCGCAGCCACCTGTACCGGCTGTTTTTGCAGCATACGGATATGACCCCGAACGAGTACCTGACCAAATACCGCATCAATAAGGCGGCCGATCTGCTGAAAAACGAGAATCTTTCGGTGGGGGAGGCAGCGTATTCCTCCGGTTTTTCCGATCAGCTGTATTTTTCGCGGGTGTTCCGGAAGCTCAAAGGAGTTCCTCCCAGCAAATTTGCCGAGTCCGCACGAAAGGCGGAGAAGGAGTAATCATATGAACAATGCTTGTGATAAAATACAGGACTGGGTGCAGCAGGTGCAGGAGCACCGCACCGCCGGCTGGGATTCCCTGCCGGAGATTTATCTTTATATGGATCAGGTCATCAATTATATGGAGCGTCAGCTGCACCTGTTCGGGCGGGACGACGAAAGCGTGCTGCTGACACCCAGCATGATCAACAACTATGTGAAAGACCGGGTCTTGCCCCGCCCCGATAAGAAAAAGTACAGCCGCGAGCATTTGGCCATGCTGACGGTGGTCTGCCTGTTAAAGCAGGTGCTGTCGATTCAGGATATTTCTTCCGTGCTGAATTATAGCTCTGGGGAGGACTACCAGAAAGAGATTTACGAGAGCTTCCGGATCGCGCAGGAGCGGGAACTGGCCGGAGTCTGCGAACGGGTAGGGCAGGCGGCCGGGCAGGGGGAAGAGGAGCTGCGCACCCTGGCCTGCGCTCTGGCCGTTGAGGCTTCTGCCCGGCGAATCGCCGCGGAACGGATTTTAAGCGAGCTTTCCCGCTCAAAAGAGAAAACGGAGGAGAAACCGTCTTGAAACAGCTAAGTCTTTTAAACCGTATTTCTACGGTGCTGAATTTTATTGTCATCGCCCTTGCCATTTTTTCGTGGCTGGCCAGCGGCTGGAACAATCCAACCGTTATGGCTACTTCTTTTGTCCTGATGTGCGCCTGCTTCTGGGCGTCCACGGCCGCGCTCATTGCAGACAGCGTTCGGAGCGGCAGCTACCGGAACAAACGCACGCGGGTGTCCTTTATCGTGCGCGATCTGTTTGCGCTGGCGGCTGCCATTTTGCTGACGTTATATACCGTTGTCACCTATTTTGTGGCGTGACAGCCGGATGGTACGGCGGTGTGATTTCACTTGTGAGATTTTCCTGTGTAACCACCAAAAAGCAAGCTGAATGAGCATTCTTTGCTGTTTTGATTATTGATGTTGAAAGAATGATTTAATTGATAATTTGGGGTATCTATGGAGAAAAATCAACAGAATCAATGGAAGCGGGATTTCTTTACCATAGCCGGTGGGCAGACAGTGTCCCTGATAGGCAGCGCTGCGGTACAGTTTTCCCTGATCTGGTGGCTGGCAAGTGAAACGGCATCGCCGATCATGATGTCGATCGCGGGTGTTTTTGCTTTTCTGCCGCAGCTGCTTTTGGGCCCTTTTGCAGGCGTATGGGTCGACCGTCTCAATCGAAAAATCGTTATTATAGCGGCGGATCTTTTCATTGGACTGGTGGCCCTTATTTTTGCTTTCTTCTTTCTGTTTGGCAATCCGCCTTACTGGTCGGTTTGCCTGGTTCTCGGCATCAGGGCGGTGGGGAATGTGTTTCACAGTCCGGCAATTCAGGCCGCGGTACCCATGCTGGTGCCGCAGCAGGAGCTGGTACGTGCCAACGGCTGGAGTCAGTTCATGCAGTCGGGTGCTTTTCTGCTGGGGCCTGTATTGGGTGCAGCCATGTATGCCTCCCTGCCGCTTTGGATCATATTGCTGTCCGATCTGGCGGGCGCGCTCGTCGCCAGCACGACCGTGGCGCTCGTTAAAATACCCGATCCGAAGCGGCAGATCACACAAAGACCGCATTTTTTCCATGAAATGAAGGAAGGCGCTGCGGCGATCTGTCAGGACAGAAAGCTGCTTATCGTGACGGCGGCTACGCTGCTCGGCATGGTGTTTTACGCGCCTTTGTCCACGTATTATCCGCTCATGACCAGTGATTATTTTCGGGCGGACGCCTGGCACGCCAGTATGGTCAACCTTGGTTATGCATCGGGAATGATGCTCTGTGCCATCCTTCTGGGAAAGTTCGGCACCATCAAAAATAAGTTTCCGGTTATCCATCTGGGACTTTTCGGGATGGGAATATCCTCATTGCTGTGCGGCTTGCTGCCTGTGGGGATGTTCTGGTTCTGGGTGTTCACAGCGTTGTGTGCACTGCTCGGGGCTAGCAGCAACCTGTACAATATCCCTTATATCTCCTATATGCAGGAAACCATCGCACCGGAGCGGATGGGGCGCACTTTTTCCCTGATCGGCAGCCTCACATCGGCGACGATGCCTTTGGGGCTGCTCATAGCGGGGCCAATTGCCGAGAGCCGGGGAGTTCCGTTGTGGTTTTTTGTTTCGGGGATTGTGCTTTTGCTGCTTACACTGGTCAGCGCCTGGCTTGTGCTTGTGCAAAGAGTGGATCAGGCAGAAGAGGGTGCAGGTTAAAACCAAAACAGTCAGCAAACGGTTCATTGAAATGCACGAAAGGAATACAACGAAATGATGTCAAATTCCAGTTGATGATGAGTGTATGAGTATCATTGGCTGTTCCAGTTATGGATATTATCTGTCAGAGAGACAAATAGGTTTTGTGGAGGTTTCAAATGATCATTGATAATAACCCGAAAGAATTAGAAGCAATGGAAGCATTTCACCGCGGGGACAGACAAGAGGGCTTACGGTTACAGGAAGAGTTTGCTTCGGAGTTTCGGGAAGAGTATAAAAACAAAGATCACTGTCCATGCAAAAAAGCGTGCCGTTATCATGGGAACTGCAAAGAGTGCGTTGCCATTCACAGGGCGCACCAGGAGCATGTTCCCAATTGCATGAGGCCGATGATCAATCAAAAAATCAAGCTGCTGTCAGAACTGACCGAACATACCATTTCCTATGAAATTGAGCCGCCGAAAGAAATATTGAGAAAAGAATAACTTCTGTTCATCAGGAGATTACGGGCAGAATACATAGAAAGAGTAACGAGGAAGTGATGATATGCCTCCCAAGAACCGTTTTTCCTCTGTGCAAAGATAAGATGGAAATTGTGCAGAGGAGTATAAAATAAATGAATCGATTAGATATGCCGGACATTACGGGTGATACCATCAGGGCGATGGAGGATATGTCGTTTTTTACCCATTCTCTCATTTTTGATGACCTGCTGATTGTGGCGCAAAAAGAAACGAACTGCTTTGTGCTGAAGACGGAGGATGGGCTGATTGTTATGGATGCCATTTGGCCGGACCAAAGGGCTTTTGACGCCATCGTGAATGCAGTAAAAGAGGTAAAATGGGATCCGGATACCATTCAAAAGCTGGTTTTAACGCATGGCCATGTCGACCATACGGGATGCGGTAGGTGGCTTGTTGAACAGTATCATGTTGACACATACCTTTCAAAAGAAGATGAGATTTTCTGGAAGGAACATCCGGCAAAGCCGGACAGGCCCGAAACGTGGAAGGACTATGAGATTGACCATTTTCTCAAGGATGGAGATACGATAACATTGGGGGAAAAGACGATCTATGTCTACAGTACACCCGGTCATACGCCCGGATGCCTCAGTTATCTATTCCCCGTAGAAGAAGACGGGGATATCCACATGGCAGCCTTATGGGGCGGCACGACACCTCCATGGGAAAAGGATGGGGTGAATCAATACTTAAAATCATTGGATTATTTCGTTGACGCGGCAATGCGCAAAAATGTGGATGTGGTTTTAAGCAATCACACGGCGATCGACAATGGTTTGGAACGTATCGCATACTTCAGAAAAAGATTATCCTATATGCCTAACATCTATATCATTGGGTCGAACGGAATCCAAAAGTATTTTCAGGTTTTTCGGACAATGAGTGATGAGATTCTCAAAAATTAGGAAGATAATACGAACAAAGAGTAACAGGGAATTTTCATTTCCTGTTACTCTTTTTATAGTGGGAAAACTCCCGGCTATGCCGGGAGTTCAAAAAAGCTTTAGCAATGAGCAAAAATGTAAGCTAAACCTGATACACAATCCTGTTGACTGCGTTTTTAAAGCAACATAGGGGGCTTCCATGAAATGTGAAGGATTTGGTAGGGAAGGGGCGCAGCCCCCTCCCGCATTGATCCTCTTCTGCACAAAGATTGCTTTCGATTTTCAGTTTGCTTACTGTGCGGGAGGGGGCAGGGGGTGAGAAGTACCGTTGCAAGTGTAAGAAACCCCCGAGCGCCGCCTTGAGGCGCAGCCAGTAAAACAGGGCTTTGCCCGCATAGGAAGAATCCTCGGCTGTGCCGGGGGGTTACGATTCGCCGCTTGTTTCAATTTTACCGTAAACGGTTTCAAATTCGGAAACACGTTTTTTAATGTATTGTTCAATCTCTTTGTTGGCGGAACGGCCTTCCGATTCTGCAATATAGCGAAACTTTTGAAACAGTATACGATCTACCCGCAGGGTGTATCTCAATACTTTATCTTCCATAGTTCCTCCTGCACTTCACCAATTTGATGTTATTTTGATTCAATTATAGTGGAAATATTGCGTCATGACGAAAATGGTGGTAAAATGGTGAAAATGTGACGAATAAAAGATGGAGGAGAAAGGAATGCCAGATGATAAAACAATGTACTTTAAGATGTTTCACGCTTCAGAGAAAGCTCTTGCTTTGATCCTGACTGTACAGCAGGAATGCGAAGAGCTTTTTATCGCGGATTTCTCGCCCGAACTCAAGGTGATTTCATTTTCATCAAAAGAAGGTGAGACCACAGATGGAGAATGAACGATAACCGTTCTGCAAGACTCTGGGGCCAACGGAGAACAGCATCCGGTTCACGATGTCCGGAACATGTCTGGATCTACCGGGGAAGCTTTTCCGTGCATGGTGTTTTTGATGCCGGGAGGATTCTTTTGATAAATCAAACCCCTCAATTTGGTTAACCAGAATAATGTTTCCTCATATTATAGCAAAAGACGAAAAACGATGCTGTTACAGAAATGAGGGAATACTATGTGTGGAATTGCGGGATTTTGCGATTATCACGACACACTAATGGAAGAAGCCCCGCTATGGGGCGCGCTGGCCAAACGGATGGGCAACCGGCTCAGACACCGGGGCCCGGATGACGCCGGAGTACATGTTTCGAGCCATGCGGCCTTTGCCCATGCGCGGCTTGCGGTAGTCGACATTGAGGGCGGAAAACAACCCATGACCCGTGTGCAGGATGGATATCGCTATACGATCACCTACAACGGTGAGCTGTACAATACGGAAGAGCTGCGGCAGGAGCTGCGCCTTTTGGGCTGCCAGTTCCAGTCGCACAGCGATACCGAGGTGCTTCTTTACTGCTATATTCACTTCGGGCCGTTCTGCGCGGAAAAGCTCAACGGAATCTATGCGTTTGCAATCGACGACGAGCGGCGGAACTGCACCTTTTTGTGCCGCGACCGTTTTGGCGTAAAGCCGTTGTTTTATACCACAGTGAACGACCGTCTGGTATTCGGCTCCGAAATAAAGACTTTGTTCGAGTATCCGGGAATCAATCCCATACTGGACAAAACAAGCCTGTGCGAGCTGTTTGGCCTTGGGCCTGCCAGAACGGCGGGGTGCGGTGTGTTTCAGGGAATCCGGGAGTTAAAGCCCGGCTATTCCGCCGTGTTCAACCGCGAAGGGCTGCGGGCGTATCCGTACTTTGAGCTGGAAAGCTACGAACACCCCGACAGCTACGAAGACACCGTGGTGCGTGTGCGCGAGTTGCTGTCAGATACCGTGAGCCGCCAGCTGGTTTCGGATGTGCCCCTGTGCACCTTCCTTTCCGGGGGGCTGGATTCGAGCATCATCACGGCGCTGGCCGCCGTTCAGTACAAAAAGGAAGGCAGGCTTCTCGACACCTATTCCTTTGACTATAAGAATAACGAAAAGTATTTCAAACCGTCGGCATTCCAGCCGGATGAGGACCGCCCCTGGGTAGACCGTATGGTTGAGGAGTTCGGAACGCAGCACCATTTTTTGGTGTGCGATACCGAAACACTGGCAGACCGCCTGTACGACGCGGTGATCGCGAAGGATCTGCCCGGCATGGCCGATGTGGATTCCTCTCTGCTGCACTTCTGCTCGCAGGTAAAGACAGGCCACGTGGTCGCTTTATCGGGCGAATGCTCCGATGAAATTTTTGGCGGATATCCCTGGTTCCATAAAAAAGAAGCCTTTGAGGGCAAAACTTTCCCATGGTCTCCCGATCTGAGTATCCGCAAGGCGCTGATCAAACCCGAAATCCTCAATGAGCTGGGCCTTGATGAATATGTGGATCGCCGCTATATCGAATCCGTCGAGACCACGCCGTGCCTTGCAGGCGAAAGTGCCGAGGAGCGCCGCCGCAGAGAGATCAGCTATCTGAACATTCACTGGTTCATGTCTACGCTGCTCGACCGCAAGGATCGCTGCAGCATGGCCAGCGGGCTGGAGGTTCGCGTGCCCTACGCCGATCACCGGCTGGTGCAGTATGTGTTCAATACTCCCTGGGAATACAAAACCCACGGCGGCGTATCAAAGGGGCTGCTGCGCGACGCAGCCAAAGACTGGCTGCCCGAAGACATTCTGATGCGCAGGAAAAGCCCTTACCCCAAAACGCACAATCCGTCTTATGAAGCGCTGGTGCGCCACCGCCTGACCAGGATTATTGAGGACCCGGTCGAACCGATCCACCAGCTGATCAACGAAAGCGCCGCAAGGGAGCTGCTGGCCGAAAAATCCGACTACGGCAAGCCGTGGTTCGGGCAGCTGATGGCCGGCCCGCAGCTGATGGCCTATCTGCTTCAGATCAATTTCTGGCTCAAGCGCTACGATATCAGCATTCAGCTCTGACGCAGCCGGCAAAAGCCTCTATGAAGCGATACGCTTCATAAGGAATAACAGCGGGGTCTGTGGAATCAAGTGATTCCGCAGACCCCGCTCATTGTTGCGGTGTTACAAAGCGCAAATTTCATCTCTGTGCTCAAGCAAAAATTCTCTTTGCCACTCGTACAGCTTCTGCTCGTTTTTCATAATCCATTCGTCAATGGAAGACGATTCATCGATCCATTCATGGGGATAGTTAAAATTCCCAATGAATTGGGGAGACTGATATGCATGGATACCCAGGCAAAACATACGGTATAGCTCTTTCCACGAATCGCTGGATAAATATTGTGCTGTTAATTGTAATTCCCGCATGTCTTCAATTTCATAATAAGTCCATACCCCGCTTCGCAGGGAGGTTCCGAACCATTGAGAGATTGTACTGTATATTCGAAGACAATCGGGAAGATCGTCCTTTCCCATTTGAAGGGTCTCCAGCAGGAAATCGGCATCCACTTTGTAGAAAGCACATATATCTGTTGTTTCGAGTTTTTGATATAATTTTGCAAACTCCATATCGTTCTCCATTGCCGACATAAATAGATATAATCACAGTGTAGCATCCGGCCGGATACAGTGTCAAGCGTTTGCTGTATTCATACCGGCAATCCGGCAGATAAACACATTTTTAGGATTACGCGTGTATATTCAGGTGTTTGAAAGCGAGGCTTTTCCGTCTTTTGGACAAGCCGCGCCGCTGTATAAAACAGGTCTGGAAGGCCAAAATAGATGCCAGGTGATAAAAAATGATCATTTCTTTGATTCGAACTTTTTTGTTGTATCTAGTCATCATATTTGCCGTCAGATTGATGGGAAAGCGTCAAATCAGCGAGCTGCAAACGTCAGAGCTGGTGGTGACGCTTCTCATTTCAGACATTGCATCCATCCCGATGCAGAACACAGGCCAGCCCCTAGTCAGCGGGCTGGTGCCTATTTTTACGCTGGTTGCGATTGAAATCATTCTGTCTGTCATGATGCTCAAAAGCGGCCGTTTCCGCAAGGTGATCTGCGGGCGGCCGATCGTTGTGATCAATGACGGAAAAATTCAGCAGAGTGAGCTGCGCCGCCTGCGTATGACGACCGAGGATCTGTTTGAAGACCTGCGTCAGAACAGTATTGTTTCCATTTCAGACGTCGCCTATGCCATTGTGGAAACGAACGGCAAACTGAGCGTGGTCAAAAAGCCCGGTAAGGATTCCGTCACGCCGGATATGCTCCAGCTGGTGGTTCCCGATACTGGAATCGAAACTGTTGTGATCAGCGACGGTGTGATTTCCGAGACCTCCGCCAAGCTGTGCAAAAAATCTGTCGCGTGGGTAGAAGGCGTGTTAAAAGGCAAAAATCTGACCGCCGATCAGGTGTTTTTGATGACCGCAAACACGGCGGGGGATTTTCAAATCATTAAAAAGGAAGGGAAAACACAATGAATCGTATCTGGGCAGCGCTGGCGATTCTGGTGATCCTTTTCGGGGGCAGTATCTGGGGAATGAGAGAGGTGGAGCGCATGACCACCGAGGTTTCCGAAATACTGGTACAGGTTCAGGACACCATGGATGGTGGGGATACCGAGCAATCCAGGGCTCTGATTAAAGATGCGGTCGATACCTGGCACGGTTATCATCATTTGATGTCTTATTTTATTCCCCATGAACGTCTTGAATCAGTCAGCCAGACTCTTTCCACGACACAGTCTTTTTTAGAAAGCGGAACCGAGGATGAAGCGCGGGCAGAGTGCAACCGTGCGCTGAATCAGCTCCACACGTTGATGGATACCGAATTGCCAAATATGAACAATATATTATGACAAGAGTTTAGATGTCTTCGTCTTGACAGGCGTCAGAAGCCAGATGCTTTATCTGTCTCAGACTTCAAGGCTCTCCCAGTCGTCGGCAGTCTGCCGACGTTTATGGCGTGAGGTCTTTCGTATTGTCAGTCGCCGTACGTCAGAATAGCCGGCCTTTCTTATCCTGAAAAAGAAAAGACCAAAATTGAATCGTGTATTTCTGGGGGTGCAGCTGCGTCGGCTGTACTCCCATTTGAAAAAACAGGCTCGCCAAATCATTGGCGGGCCTGTTTCTTTTGGCATTGTTTTTCTAAAAGCTTCATATTTCAAAGAGAATAGTTTTATACAGTGTTACGTATTTTACGGCGCATTTTATCCTTGGTATGATAAAGAAGGGAAAACGAATCGATCCGGGCAGCGCGAAACCGCCGAAGATTTCGGGGGCAGATCGGTGGTTTTTGCACGGAGATGTCCAAAGAAACCATGTGAAACCAATACAAAAAGGAGAGATGGATGATGGAACTCGGGCTCAAGGGAAAAGGAGCACTGGTCATGGCTTCCAGCAGCGGGCTGGGGAAAGCGATTGCGCTGGAGCTGTGCCGGGAGGGTGCAAAAGTAATGCTGTTCAGTCCGTTTGAAGAGCAGCTCAGGGAGACGCAGGCCGAAATCGCGAAGGAGACCGGCAATCAGCCGGAATTCTTCACCGGCAGCATCACCAATGCGCAGGATATTGAAAATCTGGTTCAAACCACCGTAGAAAAATGCGGCCCGATCTTTGCTTTGGTCAACAATACGGGCGGCCCAAAGCCCGGTGTGTTCGATGTCTTTTCCGATCAGGACTGGCAGGACGCCTACGAGCTCTGCCTGCTCTCGTACATCCGCACCATCCGCGCGGTTCTGCCTTCCATGCGCCAGAACGGTGGCGGGCGCATTCTTTGCTCGACCTCGTCCTCAGTCAAGGCGGTGCTGGATAATCTGATTCTGTCCAACACCTTCCGCATGGGCGTCATGGGCCTTGCCAAAACGCTTTCGCAGGAGCTGGGCAAGGATCATATTCTCGTCAACGTGATCGGCCCCGGCCGCATCGGCACGGCCAGAATCGATCAGCTCGATGCGATCCGCGCGCAGAAGCAAGGGATCACCGTAGACGAAGTGCAACAGCAGACCTATCAAACCATTCCGATGGGCCGCTACGGCAAGCCCGAGGAATACGGAAAGCTTGCGGCGTTCCTTTGCTCCGAAGCCAATACCTTCATCACCGGGCAGACCGTTCTGGTAGACGGCGGCATGGTCAAGGCTTTTTAAAACTCATTCTGCGTCTCGCTGCTGAACAGCACGCCGGAGTCAGCCTTTTTGGGGGCCAGTGTCTGGTTCTTCATAAAGGCGATCAGCTTTTTCTGCACCTCGCTCGACTGTTTTTTCCGGTAAGAGAGAAAGATGTTCCGCGTGGCAAGCGGATCATCGAGCTGATAAAAAACCACCTTGTCCGTATGCGTCACATATTCAGGAATGGTAGAACGCAGAAACGAAACGCCCCGCCCCTCACAAACCAGGTAATAGGTGGTCATCATCTGAGTCAGGTACAAAGAGGTTTTGGGAACAAAGTCAGCGTTTTTGCAAAGGGCGATGCTCCTCTTATAAATATCATTCCCCGGCGTCAGCATAATGAACTCTTCCTCAGAAAACACCGAAAGGGGAACAGGCGGCTTCTGGTGCCCTTCCTCGCGGCGCAGTAGAAATTCATCGAAGGTGTAGCCGAATTCTTTCAGCCGATCGTTGATTTCGTACTCGGCCGGCACCGCCAGAATGATCTCTTCTGTTGACCACGGTATCGAATTGAGCAGGTTTTTATCGGGGCCTTCCGCCTCCAGAAGAAAATCCAGCTTGCCCTCCAGCAGGCGTTCGGTCAGCATGGGGCTGCTGCCCTCGGAAAAGGTGACGACGACATTGGGGTACTTCTCGCGGAATTCCGCCAGCATGTTGGGCAGCACATAGGTGCAGAAAAACATGGAGCTGCCAATGCGCAGCTGGGTTTCGAGAGAATGAGCCATCGTTTCAAAATGCCGCTGCATTTCTTCTTCAATCGCCATGATCTTCTCTACCTGTTCAATATAGTACTGCCCGGCCTCCGTCAGGCTGATCGGATTGGTGCTGCGGTTAAACAAAGGGGTTTGCAGTTCCTGCTCCGCCTTTTTTACGGCAGAGCTCAGCCAGGGCTGAGAAACATACAGCTTGCGGGCTGCTTTGGAAAAGCTGCGTTCCTGATACACGGCATAAACATATTTCATGTAAGACATCATGGCGCTTCGCTCCTTTGGATCAATCCACAGTGTGGTGGCGGGCGGCAGTACGGCAGAAAGCCGACGGTTTTATTTGTTCCATTATAAAACAAAATACGACAAAGGTATAGTCAATTCACTATAAAATAGTCTGATGCAAGTACAGTGGATTTCTTCTCCGCCGCAGGCGGTGGAAAATCAATCATTTGTTTCAAGCGGCGTTACTATAAAATCATTTATGAGAGGATGAATCGGGATGAACAAAAAAATTGCCGCCCGTATGGATATGCTGGCGCCCTCCGGAATTCGTAAAGTGAATGAAAAGGCGCTGGCCATGGAGCGGGCCGGAGAAAAAGTTCTCCATTTTGAAATTGGCCGCCCGGATTTCGATACGCCGGAGTACATCAAAAAAGCCTGTGAAAAGAGCCTGGAATCGGGGGATGTATTCTATACCTCAAACTTCGGCTCTATGGAGCTTCGCACCGCGATCGCAGAAAAGCTCAGAAAGCAGAACCATATCGATTACAAGCCCACAGAGATTCTTGTTACAGTTGGGCTTTCCGAAGCCGTGTTCGACGTTCTCTGCTCCATTTTGGATGAAGGGGATGAAATTCTGGTGCCAGACCCGGTGTGGATCAACTACATGAATGTTCCCCGCCTGCTGGGCGCGGTGCCGGTCACGTTTGGTCTTAACGAAGAGACCGGATTCCAGATTGATCTGGATGAGGTTCGTTCTAAAGTGACCGGCAAGACAAAGGCCCTTGTGCTGATTTCCCCGAACAATCCGACCGGCGGCGTTCTTTCGGAAGAAACCCTGCGCGGCCTTGCGGAAATTGCCATCGAAAACGACCTGATGGTCATTGCGGATGAAGTGTATGAGCGCCTGGTGTTTGACGGTGAACGCCACATTTCCATTGCGTCGCTGCCGGGAATGAAAGAGCGCACCTTCACGATGAACGGCCTTTCCAAAGCCTATTCCATGACTGGCTGGCGCCTTGGCTACGTGGCGGCGCCCGAGGAATATATCGCCGTGCTGAATAAAATTCATCAGCACAACACAACCTGTGCGCCGTCCTTTGTACAGACAGCCTCGATCGTCGCACTGCGCGACGAAACCGACGAGGTGGAGAAGATGGTAGCGGAATACAGCCGCCGCCGGGACTACGCGGTGCGTGCGATCAACGAGATCCCCGGCCTGAGCTGCCAGACCCCAAAGGGCGCGTTCTATATCTTCATCAATGCAAAGAAGCTCGGCGTGTCCTCCGCACAGCTCGCGGATTATCTGCTGGATCACGCGAAAATCGCGATGGTTCCCGGCGACGTGTTCGGCCCCGGTGGCGAGGGCTATCTGCGGATGTCCTTTGCGAACAGCTACGAAAATATTATCGAAGGCTGTGAACGTCTGCGCAAGGCGGTAGAAGAGCTGCGCGGATGAGAATGCCATCAAAAGCGCAGGAAAAACAGCTGTATCCTCTCTCATCAAAAGCGGGAGGGATACAAAAAATGAATCTAATCTAAGATGAGATAGATTTTATCTGAAAGAAGTATCGCAGCCATAAAACTGTAATTCAATATGGGAAAGGAAGACAAAACATGAGATTTGTAACCATTCGCCTGGAGGAACAGGAGGTCGCTGCCGTAGTAACCTCGAAAGGAGCCCTGCCGGTTTCCTGCATCAATCAATGGAAGGGCACGGCGTGGAAAACCGAGATGTATGATCTGATCTGCGCAGAGCAGATTCCCGGCCTCACTGCCTGGTACAATGCAGGCGGAAAAGAAGAACTCGAAAGCATTCCGGGCCTTGTCCCCGCCGATCAGGTGGTATACGCCCCGCTGTACCGCAACCCGCCCCGCATTTTTGGAATCGGCCTGAACTATGTGGACCACGCGGGCGATCTGGGCGAAAACGCCCCGGTTGGCTTCCCGGGCAGCTTCTATAAGCCTGCTTCCTGCATTGTCGGCCCGGGGGACGACGTGTGCATCCCCGCCCTGCCCGAAGCGCAGAAAACCACCGGCGAGGCCGAGCTCGGCATCATCCTCGGCAAAAAGTGCAAGTTCATCGATGAAGAGCACTGGATGGATTACATCGTCGGCTACACCACGATTCTCGATATGACCGAGGAATCCATTCTGCGCCAGAACCCGCGTTTCCTCACGCTCGTCAAGGGCTTTGATACCTTCTTCAGCTTCGGCCCGCAGCTCGTTACCCCCGATGAGGTGGACGATGTTCTGCAGCTCGAGGTTCAGACCGTCCATAACGGCGAGGTTCACGCGAAAAATATCGTCAACAACATGACCCATAAGCCGGCGCGTCTGGTTTCGCTGGTATCGCACCTGCAGGGCTGGCTGCCGGGCGACATCCTCTCCACCGGAACGCCGCGGGCCGTGCATATTGAAGACGGCGATACCATCGAGTGCCGCATCTATGGCCCGAACGGATTCTCCATGGAGCCGCTGATCAACCCGGTGGTGGATTTAAAGCTGCATCAGCCGGAGTAAGCTGGTGCTCCGTTTTCGGAATCCACCGCTTTTAATGATACTTATCCCTTTTTCCTTTCATTTTATAAAAGCAGGGTACCGTTATGCGATACCCTGCTTTGCTTTGTGAAAGGTGATTGGAACATGTGGAGCAAATTTCTCCGGATCTCATAACAAAAAAATTTATATTCTGATTGAAAAGAATACAATACCTGTTGAGCTTTGTTGGTTTGCGGAGTAAAATAAAAATAATTAAAAATTCTGGAATCTGGTGGGGCAGTGGGCTTCGGATTCAATTTTGAAAAAGTTATCGGTCTAAAGTAGAACACATAGGTGCAAAACCCAGCTGTTCTGTGGAACGGTTTTGATTATGCAGTGCGAACCATCAGCGAACAGAAAATAGCAGGAGTATTCGCGCTGATTTTTGGTGATTTAATTATTTTTTAGAATAATCATTGCATGATTAGCAGATACGAAATTGATGTCTGAATAAAAGTTTGTGTAAAGACTCTTATTCTATCTGTTCGGCTTTGTCTATTTTTGCGGTCGCTCCCCATGTGGGGGCGTGGATTGAAATCGCTTTAGTGGCTCTTGCGGCTATCATAGCAATAGTCGCTCCCCATGTGGGGGCGTGGATTGAAATTACCTGCCCGCCGGTATTAAGCGTTGCCACTCCACGTCGCTCCCCATGTGGGGGCGTGGATTGAAATCGGAAAGCTTGGTTTTTTATTTTGGATATACAGAGTCGCTCCCCATGTGGGGGCGTGGATTGAAATAATGGCAACGGCGCTGTTACCGATGCTTACCTCCTGTCGCTCCCCATGTGGGGGCGTGGATTGAAATGACCCGAAGCGCGACCACACGATACACCCGGTCGTCGCTCCCCATGCGGGGGCGTGGATTGAAATTGGTTTGAGCGCTCTAAGGCTGATCATAAAGAGTCGCTCCCCATGCGGGGGCGTGGATTGAAATAGCAATCAAGAGCTTTTCCAAAGGGGCGGTTATTGTCGCTCCCTTTACAGGGAGTGTGGATTGAAATAATGATGCGATCCCGGAGGAACATAAAAGTGCGTCGCTTCCCGTACGGGAAGCGTGGATTGAAATTACATGCAGTCTTGGTTCGTGTAGTAGCAGATTGCACCCTTCCATAAAATTTTTGGGCAATCAGCCGCGAAAATCCGGTATGGGATTCTCTGGCGGCTGATTGTCCCACCTTGTCCTTTCCACATATAATGAAGCACCTATCAAAAAGGAGGGTTTGATATGTGGGCTTGGTATCATTGTCATTGGTGGTTCTGCTATAACGGCCACTGTATCCCGTGGTATGATTAAGAAACGAGTGCGGCAATCGAGTCTGATTTAAAGATCGATTGTGTGCAGGACTGTATGAACACATGGATTTTCCATACACTATCCCCGAGGTGATTTTGTATGGATTATTCCGACTTTTCTTTTCCTCAGGCTCTGTCTGAAGATCGCAAGCTGAAAGAGTTTTTTGATTCTCTTCCGGAGCAGGATCAGCTGCGGCTGATGCAGGGCTGCAGCTCCTACGGCGAATTTTACGACAGGGTCGTACAGGCAATCCCAAAATGCTGAAAAAGGGGTCCGTCTTGTTGGCGGATCCCTTTTGCATGAAAACAGCCGGTTACATACGAGGGTGCGCCTTGTAAGGTGGGGCCTCTTTCTATTGACAAGGAAGAATGGCGTGATATAATAAAACCATACAAAATAGATATGAATTATTAGAGCGTGCGGCTTCGGGAGATCGGTATTCTCATCTTCCGGGAATCGGTGCGTTCTAATAATGATTGTTCATTCAGATTGATTATTTGGAGAAGGAGATTGCGGTTATGGCGAAAATTGCAAAAAATATTACGGAACTGATAGGAAAAACTCCTTTGCTGGAACTGACAAACTTTGAGAAAAAATATGATTTAAAGGCAACGATCCTCGCGAAACTGGAATATTTCAATCCCGCGGGCAGTGTAAAGGATCGCATCGCAAAGGCCATGGTGGATGACGCCGAGCAAAAGGGTCTGCTCAAAGCGGGCTCTGTGATTATCGAGCCGACCAGCGGCAATACTGGTATCGGCCTTGCATCGGTCGCAGCGGCCAGGGGCTACCGGATTATCCTCACCATGCCGGAAACCATGAGCATTGAAAGAAGAAATCTGCTCAAGGCCTATGGCGCAGAGGTCGTTTTGACCGATGGTTCCAAGGGCATGAGGGGTGCAATTGCCAAAGCGACTGAGCTTGCAAAAGAAATCCCGAATGCGTATATTCCGGGGCAGTTTGAAAATCCTGCAAATCCGGCGGCACATCAGGCGACCACCGGCCCCGAAATCTGGCAGGATACGGACGGAAAGGTTGACTTCTTTGTGGCGGGTATCGGAACCGGCGGCACCATCACGGGTGTTGGTGAATATCTGAGAAGCCAGAACCCCGATGTGAAGATTATTGCGGTGGAACCCGCGAGTTCTCCCGTTTTGTCGAAGGGAACCCCCGGCCCGCACCAGATTCAGGGAATCGGTGCCGGATTTGTTCCGGATGTTCTGGACACCAAGATTTACGACGAGATCATTCCGGTAGAGAACGAAAACGCGTTTGCAAAAAGCAAAGAGATCGCCAAAACAGAGGGGCTGCTGGTGGGTATCTCCGCGGGTGCGGCGCTTTGGGCGGCGGAACAGCTGGCAAAACGCCCCGAAAACGCAGGGAAAACGATCGTAGCGCTTCTTCCGGATACCGGCGAGCGTTATCTCTCCACTCCTTTATTCTCTGATTAATTTTCAAAATATTTTGAAACAGGCTGCGTGCTAAAAACACGCAGCCTGCTTTTTTGTGAGGAACAGGAATTCATACAAAATTGCTTTTTTAAGTATGTAATAGGAACCTATAAACGGCGGTTTATAGCAGTATAAAACAGTTGTTGGTTAAGATGATGGGTTTTTCTCGTTCTGATCAAAAAATCCCGGATATTGTGGCGTTGGGGTAATTTGGAAACAAAATAAAGGTTACAATCCTGTTAAACAGCATCCTTTTTAAAAGCGCTTGTGCTATAATGAGAAAAGTTAAAAAAAGGGAAGTGCTGATCGTGTCTGTCGGGAAAAAACGTGTTATTATTGCTGCCTCAATGCTTGCTGTTGCGATTTGTATTGGGGTGATTATAGGGTCTGTCGCCGGTTATGTTACGAAGTCTGCTTTTGTGAATACTCCTTCCTCTGAGGCGTCGATTGGCGAAGATCTCTCGCAATTGGTCACGTCACAGCCTGCCTCAGAGCAACCGGTTTCGTCTGCTGCGGAAATTTCAGAAATTCCGTCCTCAAAACCTGTTTCTTCGGCGGTTTCGCGCCCCACTTCTGTTCCTTCGTCGTCTTCGTCTTCCTCCAAAGCGTCTTCTTCGCCGAATTCGGCGGCGATCGCAAAAGAGATGGAAGCAATCCAGGCCATGTTCCCGAACTTTTATGTGGATCCAACGGAGAAAATCGCACATAAGGCCGGGGATAAAGTGGCTTACCTCACCTTTGACGACGGACCGTCTGCGCTGACTCCGCAGGTGTTGAAAATACTGGCGGACAACGATGTGAAAGCGACCTTCTTTGTGATAGGGCGCAGTGATGAGCAATCCAAAAAATGGATGAAAGAGATCGTCGATCAGGGCCATACCATCGGGATGCACACATACACTCACAATTACAAGCAGATTTATGCGTCGCCCACCGCGTTTTTCACCGATTTATCGAAGTTGAATGATCTGATCACCGAGGCCACCGGAGTAAAGCCGCAGATCGTGCGGTTTGCCGGCGGCAGCGTGAACAGCTACAATAAAGCCATTGCACGCCCGGTTGCAGATGAGCTGACGCGCAGGGGATACACGTATTTTGACTGGAACGTCAGCGCGGGCGATGCGGAGAAGGGCGCAACAGCGCAGTCGATTTACCAGAACACCGTCAATGAAACCCTTCAGTTTGAAAAGGCGGTCATTCTGTTTCACGACGCTTCCACCAAACACGATACGGTCAAGGAACTCCCCAAGATCATCGAGACGCTGAAAAAGAACGGCTATCGCTTTGATAAGCTGGATCCCTCCGTCAAACCGATTATCTTTAAGCTTCCGGCCCATTGATGCCGGCGGGCAGCAGCCTTGCTCGTTTGCCTGCGAACCAATGAAAAAAGATTCGGACATCTCTTCTGCGATAAGCAGAGATGATGTTCGAATCTTTTTTCATTGGAAGAGGCCATATTGTTTCGTCCCAAAGGCATTTTACCCTTGCCGAGCAAATTCAGACAGTAAAAGCAGACAGATGGAGGGCCGGCTTTTATTCACAACAGCGGAAGCGTGGTCGATGAGGGCTATTTCAGGCCGTGGCGCTGCCGGTAATCCGCCAGCAGAAGATCGACCATTCGGCCATAGCTTTTCACGCCGTCCTCCTGACGGTTTGATTTCAGGTAGCTGTCGTTGACCTTTGCCGCCACCTTTGCCGCCGGGCCTTCAAACTGCTTCCAGTAAGCGCTGGCCGCGGCAAGGTCTTTTTGCGCGCCTGCATCCAGAAGACCATAGGTTTCCTGTCCGGCTTTCTGGTCGGCGGAATACAGGGCGTTGTTTGCATAAATAAAAGCAAGCATGGTGCCGGAATAGGAAAATGCGGGATTTGTACTGTTCCGGCTGGCCAAATACGCGATGAAATTGGCTTCGTCTTCGCGCATGTAGCCCCGCACATGACTCAGCTCGTGCAGCATGGTGGCGGGGATGCCGTAAGCCGGGGCGTCCACGTTGACATTTGCCTCCATGGTAAAAGGAAAATAGATTCCGGTAATGTCCAGGTATGACATCAGCCGCGAAGCCATCACGGCTTTTGGCGCTCCGTAGCCGCTTTTTAAGGTGGGGTATCGTGCTTCCATAGAGTCCATCACGTTGCGTGCTGTTTCGGCAGCCTCTTTCCGGTCGGGGAGAACGGCGACTCCCTGGCTGTCCGTTTCAATTCCCGTCCGGTCGCGGTTGGCGTCTTGGGCCAGCTCTGTGCAGAGCGCTTTCAGTTCTTCAGCAGAGGAGGGGCGCACTGTCAGCCCCGAAACCTGCGCGAACGGGTAACGGGAGTAGTTGATTCCGCAGTTGATCGTGAACCAAAAGGTGATTACGCCCGCCGCGCAGAGCAGAGAAGCCAGCGCGCGCAGCAAAAGTGTTTTTCGCTCCTGCCTGCGGCGGATCAGCCGGACAATCAGGCGGATGAGCAGAGCGGGGAGAAGCACGATCAAAGTCGCCAGCAGCAGTTCCATGATGGAAAAGGGAACCAGAGAGGTGATGCGGTTTTCCCCTAAAGAAAATACAGGGTAAAGCATTACGGCGTACCACTCCGCCCACTCCGGCCTCATAGAAGCAGCATACGAAATGGCCAGTGAAAGCGGCAGCAGCAGAAAAAGCCAGATTCGTTTGAACGAAAGCAGGGATTTCATAAGTATTCCTCATATCTTAGATTATTGTTCAGGCTCATTGTCCCTTAAGAAAAACCGGAGCACCATTGTGACAGCCGCTATTTTATACTTGATTTCGGCATTGGTTTTTTCACATTGGTCACTTAGAAACAAGTCTACATCAGCGATTTCAATTCCTGCCATTTTTGCAATGGTTTCTTTTGAAAGCTGATGATAAGACAATACTATTTCCAAAAAGGCTTTTACCTTCAGGTCAGGCAGTCCTTCCGGTATCATGGCTAAAAACATCATTTTATCTAAAGTTTTTGTTCTTTCCATGAAACCATCAGGAAGAACTTGCATGTTCCCTTGGGCAATCTGATACACACTTTCAACGCTGAGGGAAAGATATTTCGCCAAAGTTTCCACATTAAAATGATACTCTTCCAATAGCTTTTTTAGGCAAAGTGAGACATCGGCAACACTCATAACGATCAACCTCCCGATACTAACGTTCCTGAATTTATCTTTCCATTTCAATATACCACTGGCGCAATACATGTTGCAGCATATCTTACAGCAGAATCGAAAGCAAGGCCTTCCATTTCAGGGAAAACATTGAATCATCAGCCTGATGATCCATCATAGCCACAGAACGGCTATGATGCCGCCCATATGAGGTTATTATATAACATGAAATATTACAAGTAAAAGAAAATTGTCTTTTTTTCGTCCACAATGGTCAATCGGGTATAAAAACGGCGTTTCTTTTCTCTGCAAACCGCTTTCTGTGCTTGGCAAATGCTGGTCGATTGTGATACAATAAACCCAATAACGATCTGATTTGCGTTCTGCTAAAATCTGCAAATGAAAAATGGAAGCCATGGTATTTCTGCTCGCTTTCGGCGGGGAAAAATACCGGTCGCGATTCTATATTTATCGTAGATTTGAATCGGCGCTGTTCAGACATCATTTACGGGAGTCGGCCATGCTGAAATCTCTTTTGCAATCTCGTTCGAAGCTGCTTCACATATTGCCCTATGTTGTCATCGCAGGGATGACGGTTTTGTTTCTGGTCCGTTCCGTTTTTGGATTCGATTGGTCCGACGAAACGTATTATCTGGCCCTGCCCTACCGGTTTTCGTTGGGCGATCGCCCATTTCTGGATTCCTGGGATATTCATCAGACCGGGGCCCTGCTGATTGCACCGATTTTATGGCTGTACCGGCTGGCCGTGGGGGATATGACGGGAATCCTCCTGTTCATGCGCATTCTGTATATCTGCGTGGATGCCGTTGTGGCTCTTCTGGTATACCGGGCGGTGTTCCGTCTGTTCCGGCGCAGGCTTCCGGCGTTGATCTGCGCGGGCCTGTTTTTTTCGTTTACCCCGTTCGGGATCAATAATTTTTCCTATAATAGTATGGGGTATCTGTTTACAACGTCAGCCGCCATGCTTCTGTTTTTTCTTTATGGGGATTCCTTTTCGGTGCCGGTGGCCTTTGGCATCGGGGCGCTTTCGGGAGCCCTTTTGGCGTTTGCGTGTATTTCCTACCCGTTTTTCATTGTGATGGTGCCGATTTTTCTGCTGGCACTGTTCCGGATTCACCCGCGTGTGCGGAAAAACGGCCTCGAGCCCGAATCGCGCGCGCCGCTGTTCGGGATGCTCTGCGGCGGGGCGGTCACTCTGCTTCTGGCAGCAGGGTATCTGCTGGCGGTAAGCGGGATTTGGGGAATCGTCAATAATGTGAGGTATCTGTTTCAGGACCCGGAGCATCCGTACCAGAACCTGCTCGTCAAAACCTCGCTATTTTTGCAGGATTACCAGCTGCTCACGATTCTTTCTCTGCTCGAAATCACGCTGTTGGTACTCATCGTTTTGTCGCGTCAGATGAAAACAGACCTCGACCTTTCACCGGTGCTGGAAGTGATGATCTGGATCTGCATGCCGCTGAGCCTGATTATTAATGTGGGTATGGTGCTGATCCAGTCGGAATCCGATCTGACCTTTACCTCTAAGGTCAATTATATTCAGGCCTGCGCAGGGCTCTGGCCGCTGGTTCTCACGGCGTACCGGCCGCAGCGCCGCAGCCGGATTGTGATCTGGGTTTTGTACGTACCGTCGCTGGTGCTCAGCTGGGCGGTGTATGCGGCCAGCAATAACGGGATGACGGGCGCGTCGTACATCCTGAATCTTTCCTCGCTGGCGCTGGTTTTAACGGCATATGATTTTTACACGGCGGAGCGCGAGGCGCCCGCGGCGCGCCGCAGGATGCTGAAAACTCTTTGGGCGGCGTTTGCCAGCTCTCTGGTGCTTTTGGTGCTGTGCAACACGGTCATGCGCGCTCAGGCCGTTTACCGCGATGAACCGATCGTGTACCTGCGCACGCAGCTGACGACCGGCCCGGCCAAGGGCCTTTACACCACACCGGCTGCGGCGGCCCGCTATACCGGCCTGGTGGAGGATATTCAAAACGCCATGCCCTCGGGTGACGGAAAAGTGATGTTTAACGAGCTGCTGCCGTTCGGCTATCTGTGCGGCCAGCAGAGGCCCGCGCCGCCGTCGCTCTGGCGCTCAGAGCTGCCATCGAAACGGATCGACGCGTTCTTTACCCAAAATCCGCAGAACCGGCCGGCCCTTTTATATGTGGTCAAAGCGCCCTACGGAGTAAACAACGGTACAGAGCCGGTCACGCAGCGCACGGCGGAGCGTATTCTGGGCGGACCGGTCGTTATGAAGGAAACGGAATATTCTTACCAATTTACCAGAAAATAAGGGTAAGAGAATCGATGGAATATCGAAGGGGACATCCGGATGGACTATTATCTGAACAGACATACCGAGGCGGGTTCGACTCTGTTTAATGTATTCGACACAGCCGGTACCTGTCTTTATACCGTAGAAGGCGAGTGGGGCTCGTTCGGGGGCAAACTGTACCTGCGCGATGCCGCCGGGGCCGAGGCAGCGAAAATCAGCTGCGTGGGAATCCACGGTCTGTGCAAGTATAGCGTGCAGATCGGGGAGAAAGAACGCATGCGCGTGACGTATAACCTTGCGTCATCGGGCGGCAGCCTGCGCCTGAGTAAGACGGACTGGAGCCTTCGCGGCGATCTTCTCACCCGCAGCTTCGACGCGGTGGACGGCCGGGGCAACGTGCGCATGACTCACGCGCCCTGCTGGACGGCCCACGGCGACGGCTACGGAATTCACGTAGAGCGGCAGCAGGATGTGCCGCTTTCCCTGTGCCTTGCCGTGATTGTGGACAATGCCGCGCTATGCGGCCCGGGCTGTGCGGTTCCAGCCAATTAATCATTGACAAAGCCCCGGTACGATGGGATAATATGAGGCAGATGCGAACAGCCGCGAATCGCCGCGCTTTGTGCGGAAAATTGCGGAAAACAGGGCGTGGGAATCCCCGCGCTTTGTGCTTTTCGGGCGGTAAACGCAGCGTGATTTGTACCCAATAAGGCCGGGCTTTGTGCCCGGCTGGCGCTCCCCGCAGCGCCGCTTGATTTGGATAGATTTTTAGGAGGAAACAGAATGAGCAAGGAGCTTGCGAAGACGTATGAGCCGCAGGAGGTAGAGGACAGAATTTATCAGTTCTGGCTTTCCGGCGGCTATTTTCACGCGGAGGCGGACCCGCAGAAGGACCCGTATACCATTGTCATTCCGCCGCCGAATATTACCGGCCAGCTTCACATGGGGCATGCGCTGGACGAAACCTTACAGGATATTCTGATCCGCTGGCGCAGAATGCAGGGCTATTCGGCTCTGTGGCTGCCGGGTACCGACCACGCCTCCATCGCGACGGAGGCAAAGATCGTAGAGGCCATGCGCAAAGAGGGCATCACTAAGGAAGAAATCGGCCGCGAGGGCTTTTTGAGCCGCGCGTGGGACTGGAAAGAAAAATACGGCGGAACCATCATCGGCCAGCTCAAAAAGCTCGGCTGTTCCTGCGACTGGGAGCGTGAGCGCTTTACGCTCGACGAGGGCTGCTCCGAAGCGGTTCGTGAGGTATTCGTGCGCCTGTATGAAAAGGGCCTGATTTACCGCGGCGAGCGCATTATCAACTGGTGCCCCCATTGCCGCACCTCCATTTCCGACGCGGAGGTGGACTTCAGCGAACACGACGGCAGCTTCTGGCACCTGCGCTACCCGCTCAGCGACGGCTCCGGTGACATCCGCCTCGCGACCACCCGTCCCGAAACCATGCTGGGCGATACCGCTGTGGCGGTGCATCCGGACGACGAGCGCTACCGGCACCTGATCGGCAAAACCGTGATTCTGCCGCTGGTCGGCAAAGAGATCCCGATCGTTGCGGATACGTATGTAGAGCCGGATTTCGGAACCGGCGTGGTGAAGATCACACCGGCCCACGACCCGAATGACTTCGAGGTCGGCCTGCGCCACAATCTGCCCGTCATCAATGTGATGGACGAGGCCGGTATCATCAATGAAAACGGCGGCAAATATCAGGGGATGGACCGTCTGGATGCGAGAAAACAGATTGTCAAAGACCTGGACGAGCAGGGCTACCTGCTCAAGGTAGAGCCGATCAAGCATAATGTCGGCTCCTGCTACCGCTGCTCCACCATCGTTGAGCCGCGCGTTTCCAAGCAGTGGTTCGTCAAGATGCAGCCGCTGGCTGAGCCCGCCATCGACCGCGTGAAGGACGGCGAAGTGAAATTCGTTCCCGAGCGCTTTGAAAAAATCTATTATCATTGGATGGAAAACATCCGCGACTGGTGCATTTCGCGCCAGCTGTGGTGGGGTCACCGCATTCCCGCGTGGTACTGCGCGGACTGCGGCGAAATGATCGTTATGAAGGAAGAGCCCGATACCTGCCCCAAATGCGGCAGCCATCACCTGCACCAGGACCCCGACACGCTCGATACCTGGTTCTCTTCTGCGCTGTGGCCGTTCTCCACACTCGGCTGGCCGAAGAACACCGAGGACCTGAAATACTTCTACCCGACCAACACGCTGGTAACGGGTTATGATATCATCTTCTTCTGGGTGGCGCGCATGATCTTCTCTGCCATCGAGCAGACCGGCCAGGTGCCGTTCGATACCGTACTGATCCACGGTCTGGTGCGCGACGCGCAGGGACGCAAAATGTCCAAGTCGCTCGGCAACGGCATTGATCCGCTGGAGGTCATCGCGGACTTCGGTGCGGACGCGCTGCGCTTTACGCTCGCGACCGGCAACAGCCCGGGCAACGATCTGCGCTTTTCAGACGACAAGGTCAGCGCCAGCCGCAACTTTGCAAATAAAATCTGGAACGCGGCCCGCTTTATCCGCATGAATATTGAAGGCCATGAGGTGGAAAACCGCCTGCCGGAGCACCTCACACAGGCCGACCGCTGGATCATCGGCACCTTCCACGAGGTGGCAAAGGAGATCACCGAGAATCTTGAGAAATTCGAGCTCGGCATCGCCGTGCAGAAGCTCTATGACTTTTTGTGGGATGATTTCTGCGACTGGTATATCGAGATCGCCAAAATCCGCATGCAGGGTGAGGACGAGCAGACCGCGCAGAGCGCCCGGCAGGTGCTGGTGTGGGTCATGTCCAATACGCTGAAGCTCCTGCATCCGTTCATGCCGTTTATTACGGAAGAAATCTGGCAGTCGCTGCCGCATGAGGGCGATTCCATCATGGTCTCCCAATGGCCGGAATACGACGCGGCGCTCAGCTTTGAGCAGGACCGCGTTGAAATGCGTCGCGTGATGGATGCCATCCGTGCCGTGCGCAATCGCCGTGCCGAAATGAACGTGCCGCCGTCGCGCAAGGCGCATCTTTCTGTCGCCGTAACAGGCACGGCCGCAGATACGTTCCGCGCGAATGTCGACGTGATCTCCCGCCTTGCATACGCAAGCCAGGTAGAGATCGCGGATTCCTGGAACCTGCCGGACGCTGTGACGATCGTTGCCGATGCCGCGACGCTGTATATCCCCACCGACGAGCTGGTGGATAAGAAGGCCGAGCTGGCCCGGCTCGAAAAAGAGCTGGAATCCATCCAAAAGCAGTTGGATTCCGCCGAGGCGAAGCTCAAAAACGAAACCTTCCTCTCCAAAGCGCCCGACAATGTGGTGGACGGTGTGCGTAAAAACGCAGAGAAGCTGGCGGAAAAAGCCGCCGGTATCCGTTTGGCAATTCAAAATCTCAGCAAATAATAAGTAACCCGGTTCATCCGAGCGTCGCCGCCATTTTTGGCGGCTGACGATTTTATTCAGGCCTCGTTTGAAAAATGAAGAGACTTCTCTGTTTCGGCTGAAATTGCACTGCCCGGCATCAAAATGCTCGGAATGCGGAATGTATTCCTGCGCTGCTTCTTTGTTCGGCACAGTTTTATCTCGAAAACCCGTTGTTCTTTATTGATCTGGCAAGGCCCCAAAACGGATGGTCGGAAAAGGGGATGCGATCATGACATATCAAGAAGCGCTGGAACAAATCTCTTCTCAGGCAAAGTTTGGCATTAAGCCGGGTCTCGAACGCATTATAAAGCTGCTCGACAAAATGGGCAATCCGCAGGACCGGCTGAAGTTTGTACATGTAGCCGGCACCAACGGCAAGGGCTCCACCTGCGCGCTGCTCTCTTCCGTGCTGACTGCGGCGGGCTACAAAACGGGCCTGTATATTTCCCCCTATATTCTGGAGTTCCGCGAGCGCATGCAGATCTGCGGGCAGATGATCCCGAAGGAGGAGCTGGCCGCGCTGACTGAGGAACTGCTGCCGCTCATTCAGGAGATGGAGCAGGACGGCGACGCCCTCACGGAATTTGAATTCATCACCGCTTTGGCGATGGAGTGGTTCGCTCGCAGCAAATGCGATGTGGTGGTGCTGGAGGTCGGCCTCGGCGGCCGCTTCGACGCGACCAATATCATCAAAACCCCGCTTGTGTCGGTCATCATGTCCATCTCGCTCGATCATACCGGAATCCTCGGCGATACGGTGGAGAAAATCGCGTTTGAAAAGGCCGGCATCATCAAAGAGGGCGGCGATACCGTTGTGTTCTCGCGGCAGGACTACGGCGCCATGCAGGTGATGCGCGAGGCGGCGCAGCAGCGGAACAACAGCTTCTGCGTTGCGGAGCCGGAAGAGATGGAGCAGGTGGAAAGCGATCTGCTCGGCACCCGCTTTGTCTATCGCGGCGCCCCGATGCACATGCCGCTGATCGGCGAGCATCAGGTGCTCAACGCCGCCACCGTTCTGGCCGCGCTGGACGTTCTGCGCAGAAAGGGCTTCAAGCTTCCTTTGCAGGCGGTAGCCGAGGGCTTTGCGCAGGTATCCTTCCCGGCGCGTCTGGAGCTGCTCTCCAAAAATCCGATCTTCCTGCTGGACGGCGCGCATAACCCGAACGGGGTACAGGCGCTGGCGGCGGCGTTGCGGCAGTATCTTTCCGGCAAGAGGATCACGGCCATTATGGGCATGCTCGCCGATAAGGATAGTCATGCCTCGATCGGCTATCTAAACGGCCTGCTCGATCAGGTCTACACCCTCACTCCCGATAATCCCCGCGCCATGCAGGCAGAGGATTTTGCCGCTCTCTGGCGGGAAATGGGAGTTTCGGCCAAGGCGGCGCAGTCGCCCCGGCAGGCGGTGGAGCTGGCCCTTGCCCACGCGGGGAGCGACGGCGCAATCATCGTGTGCGGCTCATTGTACCTTGCGGCCGAAATTCGCCCGATTGCCATCGAAATTTTAAAAGGAATGGCTCCATCCGCATAATTCGAGTAAAATTTTACCAAAAAACCTCTATCCTAATGGGTAGAGGTTTTTTTATTTCCCGCAGCGTTTTTCCGGGAATGGGACAGGCTGTTTCCCGACGGATTTTTCGGAATTTACTCCGATTTTGTCGAATTTTTTGCAAAGGTATGTATAATCGGAAATTTCTGGAAAAAATAAAGGAAGAAAACAGATGCGGGTAAAATCCGGGAGGAAGAACAATGAATGATGTCAGGCTGATTTTAAAGGAAGGCACGCTGACAGCTCTGCTCAGCGGCGAAATCGACCATCATAACGCCCGGGGGATTCGTGAGGCCATTGACGAAACGGCCGGGAAAACGAAGCCCAAAGAGCTGATTCTGGATTTTTCCAGGGTGCAGTTTATGGACAGCTCGGGCGTGGGGCTGATCATGGGCCGTTATCGGCTGATGCAGGTGCTGGGGGGTTCCGTCACCATTGCGAATCTGCCGCCGAAGGTGGAAAAAGTGGTTTCCATGGCAGGGCTGGACAAGCTGGTGAAATTTGAAAAAGGAGTGGTATACCGTGAAACCGATGAATGAAATGAACGTGTCTTTTCTCAGCTGTTCTGCAAACGAGAGCTTTGCGCGGGCGGTCGTGTCGGCGTTTGTAGCGCAGATGGACCCGACCATCGACGAGATTTCCGATATTAAAACGGCCGTGTCGGAGGCGGTGACAAACTGCATTGTCCATGCGTACCGCGATACGCTGGGCATGATTTACATAACCGCCAGGCTGTATGAGGACGGCGGGGTGCAAATCCGTATCCGCGACAAGGGCTGCGGCATCGAGGATGTGCAGAAGGCCAGAGAGCCGCTGTTTACCACCGGCGGGGAAGAGCGTGCCGGACTGGGCTTTGCGGTGATGGAAAGCTTTATGGATGACGTCCTTGTGACGTCCCGCGTGCAGAAGGGCACTACCGTCACGCTCAAGAAGAAGCTGGCCCGCAGGCGGGCTTCCAATGATTGACCGGGACCGCATGATCAGTGAGAACATCGGTCTGGTGCACGCGTGTGCCAAACGCTTTAAGGCGCGCGGCGTGGAGTATGAAGATCTGTTCCAGGCGGGATGTATGGGGCTGGTCAAGGCGGTCGATCATTTTGAGGAGGAGCGCGGGCTGCGTTTTTCCACCTACGCGGTGCCGGTCATCCTCGGTGAAATGCGCCGTCTGTTCCGGGACGGCGGCAGCATCAAGGTGGGGCGCTCGCTCAAGGAGCTTTCGCTGAAAGCGACGAGGGCCACGGCAGAGTTTAACAGGATACACGGCAGGACCCCCACCATCGGGGAGCTTGCGGCGGAGCTCGGGGTCGAAATCACCGAAGCGGCGCAGGCGGTGAATGCCGGTCAGCAGCCTCTTTCGCTCACCGCGGCGGAGGATGAGGGCGGCGGGCAGATCGATGTGCCGGTGGAGGCGCCCGATGAGCGGATTTCGGAGCTGCTGTCTTTGCAGCAGGTGGTCGGTGAGCTGGAGCCGAGAGACCGCAGTATTATTGTATACCGGTACTTTAAAAGTCAGACGCAGGCGCAAACAGCACAGGCCCTGGGGATGACCCAGGTGCAGGTTTCCCGCAGAGAAAAAGTAATTCTGCGGGGCCTGCGGGAGAAGCTTTTAGAATAATCAAAGTGAAAAAACACACAGAAGCCAACGATCAGGCTTCTGTGTGTTTTTTTAGTAATAATTCATAATTTTATTATTGGTAAATTATTGAAATAATAAAAGGAATTTTTTGCCATTTAACTGAGGAATTACTGGATTTTGCCCGAAATTGCTTGATTCCTTTTGTCAAGAGGCCGAAAAAAAAGATTGCTTTTTCCGCTTCGATCCAGTATAATTTAAACAAAAGTGGTGAAAGGTGGAGGGAAGTAGAGCAAAGTGGTTTGCCGCTGCTCCCCGGACAAGCTGTTATGTTGATTGGAGAATACCAACATAATATCGATCCGAAGGGCCGAGTGATCGTTCCCGCCAAATTCCGTGAGGATTTGGGAGAACGGTTTTATATCACCAAGGGCCTGGATGGATGCCTTTTTGTGCTTTCGGGCGTGGAATGGGAACGTCTGCAGGAGAAAATCCGGCAGATGCCGATTTCCAAAGCCAGAGGGCTTCAGCGCTTTTTCTTTTCCGGCGCGGCTGAGGTTGAGCCGGACAAGCAGGGTCGAGTGCTGATTCCGCAGCAGCTGCGGGATTACGCTCAGATTCAGAAGGATGTAGCAGTGATCGGCGCTTCAAGCCGTGCGGAAATTTGGGACGCGGCCCGCTGGGCAGAATTCAATTCCGGCCTGACGGAGGAGAGCATCGCGGAAGCGATGGATATCCTGGAATTATAAGAACCTCAAAGCGGGAGATACCTGCCGCTCTGAGAGGAGAACGTTCCGATTTTCGTGATAAAGGTGGGTGACGGTCTGTGAGCTTTGAACACATCCCGGTGCTGTTTCAGGAGACGATCGATTCCCTGAACATCAAGCCGGATGGAATCTATATCGACGGCACCGCGGGCGGCGGCGGTCATTCCGAAGCAATCGCAAAGCGTCTTGGCGCTGCGGGAACGCTTTTGGCAATTGATCAAGATCCGGACGCGATCGAGGCCGTAAAAAAACGTCTGAAGGATTACCCCAGTGTGCTGGTGCGGCGGGGCAACTTTTCTCAGATGGCTTCGCTGGCCGAAGAGTGCGGGATTACCGGGGTCGACGGGGTGCTGATGGACATCGGCGTATCCTCCCATCAGCTCGATACGGCAGAGCGCGGCTTTTCCTATCATCAGGACGCGCCGCTCGATATGCGCATGAGCCAGCAGGGGACAAGCGCAGCCGATCTGGTGAACACGCTGACATGGCAGGAGCTGGCCAGAATTCTGAGCCAGTACGGCGAAGAAAAAAGCGCGGTCCGCATTGCCAAGGGCATTGTAGCCGCCAGAGAAGAAAACCCAATTACCACGACGCTGCAGCTTGCAGAGGTTGTCCGGCAGTCGGTTCCGGCCGCTGTCCGCAGGGAACCGGGGCACCCGGCCCGCAAAACCTTTCAGGCACTGCGGATTCAGGTCAACGGCGAGCTTGACCGCCTTTCGGAGGGGCTCAATGCCGCGTTCTCGCTTTTAAAGCCCGGCGGCCGCCTTGCGGTGATCACCTTCCATTCGCTGGAAGACCGGATCGTGAAAAAAAGAATGGCCGAATGGTGCCAGGGCTGCATCTGCCCGCCGGATTTTCCGGTATGTGTGTGCGGCCGAACGCCGAAGGCAGAGCTTCTCTATAAAAGAGGGCTTTCCCCGTCGGAGGAAGAACTGAAAGAAAATCCGCGCAGCCGCAGCTCCAGGCTGAGGGTGTGCACGAAATTAGATTAAATTATAATGAAAAAGAATCACGGCAATCAGGAAGGAGTGGCACCGGTCAATGAGCAAGCAGAACACGGCATACGATTTTTCTTTGTTTGAGCCGCAGCAGAAAGAGCTGCCCAGAAAGCCAAGCAATGTTATCGAGCTTCCTTCGCAGCAGCTCGAGGAAAATCGACGTCCGAAGCGAAAATCTTTAGGGCTGGTGGCTACCTTCTGTTTTATGGCTTTGATGGTTTCCATCCTGGGTACCCTGGTGTACGGCCAGGTTCAGCTGACAGAGCTGACGGAGCAGCTGAACGCCGCTACCAAGCAGATGGAAGAGCAGAAAAGCCTACATACGCAGCTGAAAGTGAAATCCGATTCCCGCATGACCCTGCAGGCGGCCGAGGTGTACGCCAAGGATCAACTGGGAATGAGCAAGATTACATACGCTCAGGTAGAGTGCATCAAACTGTCGCCCGGCGACAAGGGTCAGGTTCTCGATCCAAACGCTGCGGGTAACTGGTGGACTTCTGCGTGGAATTCGCTGCAAAACCTGCTGTCATAATTATGGCGGCTCACAAATAAGTATGAATACCGGTACTGTATGGGCCGGGGACGGAAAGCCGAGAGTTGAGAGATAATCTTAACTCTCGTTTTTGTAAGAACCTTATCGAAGAAGCTGGCAAGCCGGAAAGTGCGGGGGAATGTGTTATGGCAAAAGGAACAACCATCCGGATGTGGCGCAGAACGCTGTTTCTGCTGGCCATATTTATGGTAGTGGGGTTCGGGGCAATTATATTCAGTTTGGTCAAGCTGCAGCTGGTGGAGGGCGAGAGCCTTCAGGAGCGCGCGGTGGAGCAGCAGATGAAGGATACGACTATTCCGGCTATGCGCGGGGCAATTTACGACCGCAACATGCGCCCGCTGGCACAGAGCGCAACGGTATGGACCGTTGTGCTGGAACCCGCCTATCTCACAACCGATGAGCAGCGGGAGACAATTGCCGAGGGCCTGTCCCAAATTCTCGGCATGGACAAAAACGAAATTCTGGAGCATACGAAGAAAAAAAGCTACTATGATGTCTTAAAGCGCAAAGTGGAAACCGAAGTAAAGGATGAAATCCTGAAATTTAAAGAAGAGAAAAAAATCGGCAACGGCATCCGGCTGATTGAAGATTATAAACGATATTATCCGTTCGGCAGCTTTGCGGCGACTCTGCTGGGCTTTACCGGCACTGACAACCAGGGTCTTTCCGGCCTGGAGGCGTACTATGACAAGCAGCTTACCGGCACCGCCGGGCGGCTGGTTACCGCGAAGAACGCCATCGGCACCGACATGCCCTTCCAATATGAACAGAAGGTAGAGGCGCAGGACGGTTACAGTCTGGTGCTCACCATCGATGAAATCGTACAGCATTTCCTCGAAAAATATCTGGAAGAAGGCGTCGTGAATAACAAGGTAAAGAACCGCGCGACGGCCATCGCAATGGACGTGAAAACCGGCGCGATTCTCGGCCTTGCGGTCAAGGGGGATTTTGACCCCAACTTCCCGCTGATTATTTCAGACCCCACCGAGGCGGCGCGTGTAGCCAATATGCCGGACGGCGACGACACCACCGAAGAAGGTAAAAAAATCAAAAAGGCCAAATCCGACGCAAAAGTAGTCGCCCAGCAGGCCCAGTGGAGAAACAAAGCGGTCAGCGATACTTACTACCCCGGCTCTGTTTTTAAAATGGTAGTCGGTTCCGCGGGCATGGAAGAGGGCGTCGTCAACGAAAACACGCAGTTCTTCTGCAACGGCGCGGCGGTTGTTTCCGGCACCACCATCCATTGCTGGAAGTCCGGCGGGCATGGCAGCGAGACCTTTGTGCAGGGCCTGATGAACTCCTGCAACCCGGTATTTATCAAAGTGGGCGAAATGCTGGGTGCAGAGCGCTTCTTTAAATACTTCGCGGCGTTCGGCCTGACCGAAAAAACAGGGATCGATCTGCCCGGCGAGGCAGGGAGCCTTTATTATACCGCCAGCCAGCTGAACCCCGTTGAGCTTGCGACGGAATCGTTCGGCCAGAACTTCAGTATTACTCCGATTCAGATGGTCACCGCGGCAGCCGCGGTCGCAAACGGCGGTTATCTGGTGCAGCCCCATCTGGTCAGCCAGGTGCTCGACAGCGACGGCAACATCGTCCAGTCCGTGGATACCAAGGTCAAGCGTCAGGTCATTTCAGAGGATGTATCCCGCCGCATGAGCAAGATTCTGCAGATGAACGCTACCACAGGTACCGCGAAAAACGGTTACCTGCCCGGCTACCGTGTGGCCGGTAAGACCGGTACGTCTGAAAAGGTGGCGGAGTACATCGCGGGCGGCAAGAAAAAGATGGAATACATCGCTTCTTACTGCGGCTTTGCTCCGGCGGACGACCCGCAGATCGCACTGCTGGTGTTCTTCGATGAGCCGGCTGGAGACAGCTACTACGGCGGCGCGGTAGCCGGCCCCGTATTCGGCAAGATGATGGAAGAAATTCTGCCCTATCTGGGTGTTGAGAGAAAATATACCGACGCGGAAATGGAAAAACTCGATGTAGCCACACCGGATGTGACCGGCAAGAAGCTCGACGTGGCCAAAGCGGCGCTGCAGAAGCTGAGCCTGAAGCAGAAGGTGTACGGCAGCGGCGATACCGTACTCAAGCAGATACCCGAATCCGGGAAGAGTATTCCGCAGAACGGTACGGTGGTGCTGATGACGGATGCCGAGAGCGAGAGCCGTCAGGTGACGGTGCCGAACCTGATGGGCATGACGCTGACGCAGGCCAACAGCGCCGCAGCCGAGGCGGGAATCAACATCACGGTTTCCGGCGCGGCACTGACAGGCGGGAAAGCGCAGTCGCATTCCCAGAGCATCGCCGCGGGAACAAAGGTATCTCCCGGCACGGTGGTCAACGTCGGGTTCGTCGAATTTGACCAGGTGCAGTAATCCCAATCTTGCCTGAACACTTTCAAACAACTGTGTCTTTCCCCGTATAAAGCGGGGAAAGACACAAAATGAGCTTTTTGGAAAGGCGGCGTTTTTTTACAGACGGCGCTTTGCGGAGGAAGCATATGAAACAGTGGCAGTCTGAGCAAAAGAGATATCCGGCCCGGCTGTTGGCGATTGAAAACCCGGAAGCGGCGAGGCTCCTGCAATATCTGCTGGAAAGCTGCGGCTACCGGGTAGCGTGTGATCCGGCGGAGCTGCCGGAGGCGGACTTCCTTCTGGTGCCGCCCGGCTGCATGCCAAATCGAGCCGAGGGCCTGGAATACATGCTTCTGGAAAATTCGGGAAGAATGACGGAAAGTATCTCTTGCCCTTTCCGCTATCACGCGGTAGAATATGAAACGGCGCTCCCGGTGGTACCGGGGGCACAGCGGGTCAGCTATTCCGTACACAGCCCCGAAGCGGACGTTTTCGCCCGGAATATCCGTCCAAACGGATATGGGATCGTGTTTGAGCTGGAGAGCGGCGGGATCGTGGGGCGCGTTGCGCTCGACGAAGAGCAGGGAATCCGCCCGGCCCTTGTGGCGGCGCTCGCGGCGATCCGCTGCGGGATTCCGTTTGCGCGGGTAACGGATGCGCTCAATGAAATTCCGCAGCTGAGCCGGAATTTAGGCTGACGAACGGGAGAAAATAAGAGAACATACAAAAGGTGGAACAGCAGATGGCAGGGTTTGAAATAGGAGCAGCGGCAGGTACGGCATTTCTCATTACCGGAATATCGGGCAAATGGTTGATCCCATTTTTGCGCCGGGTCCATTTCGGGCAGACAATCCTGGAGGATGGCCCGAAGTGGCATAAAAAAAAGCAGGGTACTCCCACAATGGGCGGTATCATGTTTATTCTGGGAATCACGGCGGCGATCGCGATTTTTATCCCCGTCTATTATTTCAATGGAAACGCGGACAAATCGCTTTTGGAGCCGCTGAATATGAGAACGCGCGTTTACGGCGGGCTTGGGATGGCCCTGGCGTTCGGCGCGATCGGCTTCTTTGACGACTATATCAAGGTGGTAAAGAAGCGCAATCTCGGCCTTACCGCGCGGCAGAAGCTCGTGCTGCAGTTTCTGGCGGCCGGTGCATACCTTGCGGCGCTGTATCTTTCCGGCGCCGGTTCCTCCACGCTGATCCCCTTTGTCGGCAGCATCAATCTCGGCATGCTGTACTGGGTGCTGGCGCTGCTGGTGATCGTCGGCGTTGTCAACGCGGTCAATTTTACGGACGGAATCGACGGACTGAACGCTTCGGTCACCTTTTTCGCCGCTCTGTCCTTTCTGGTGATTTCCGGTGTACTGGCTCTGAACGGCCTTGGCATTGTTGCGGGCGCGCTCGCGGGCGGCTGCCTCGGCTTTTTGCTCTGGAACTTTAACCCGGCGAAGGTTTTTATGGGCGATACCGGCTCCCTGTTTTTGGGCGGGATGATCTGTGTGCTCGGCTTTGGCCTGAACCTGCCGATTCTTCTTGTCCCGATCGGGATCGTATATCTTTGCGAGATTCTTTCCGTGGTGCTGCAGGTCAGCTATTTTAAGGCGACACATGGCAAGCGCCTGTTTAAAATGAGTCCGATTCATCACCATTTTGAAATGTGCGGGTGGAGCGAAATCAAAATCTGCCTGGTGTTCTCTCTGGTGACGCTCGCCGGCGGGGCTCTGGCCCTGTACAGCGTGCTCAAGGGACTGTGAGCGCCAACGTCAGGATGGATGGCGTTCAGTTCGTCGGCACGCTTTGACAGATTGCGGCGTGCAGATGTGCTAAGATGTATTTCGTGAAAAAGGAGGGGTGTCGATGTCCGGAGAAAGCAGAAGAAATCCGGTACCGCAGCCGCGTCAGCCGAGAAAACCGTATGCGGGAAGAAACGTGCCGGAGCAGAAGCAGCCGGCGGCCGCAAAAATGACGCCCTTAACCAAACGGGTCAGAAAAAAATTCCGGGTGTTTTCTGTACGCTCCGGTCTGGATATGCCGTTTTTATTTCTGGTGCTGGTGCTGGTGGTGATCGGCCTTGTGATGCTGTTTTCCGCCAGTTACGCCTACGCCTATTATAATTATGGAAACAGCTACTACTTCATTATCCGCCAGGTTGCGTTTGCGATACTGGGCGTGATTCTGATGCTGCTGATCTCGTATTTTGACTATCATCATTTGCACCGGTTTGCGATTCCACTGCTGCTGGTGAGCTATGCGTTTCTGGTGATCGTGCTGTTTCTGCCCGCCGTCAAGGGGGTGCACCGCTGGATCAACCTGGGGCTGTTTGGCTTTCAGCCGTCTGAAATCGCCAAGTTTGCCATGACGCTGTGCTTTGCACATCTGATTTCGATCAACTTTAAGCGCATGGATACGGCACGCTACGGCGTGCTTCCGTATGTGCTTCTGCTGGCCGTTACGGTGCTGCTGCTCATTCGTGAGCCGCATGTGTCCGCCGCGGTCATCATCATCGCTCTGGCGGGAATGATGCTGTTTATCGGCGGCGTGCCGCTGCGCTGGTTCGGCGCGGCCTTCGGCGTCGCCCTGGCCGGAATCGCTTACCTTGTCTTGTTTACGTCGGAATTCAGCTACGCCAACGACCGCGTTGTCGCGTGGCTGGATCCGTTTACCACAGAAAAAAATCTGCTGGCAGATACCTGGCAGACGCGCCAGTCGCTGTATGCCATCGGCTCCGGGGGCCTTTTGGGTCTCGGGCTTGGGCAGTCGCGCCAGAAATACCTGTATTTGCCCGAGCCGCAGAACGATTTTATCTTTGCCATCGTCTGTGAGGAGCTGGGGTTTATTGGCGCGCTCATTATTGTGATCCTGTTTGCGCTGCTGGTTTGGCGCGGGGTGACGATTTCGCTGAAGGCGAAGGATAAGTTCGGCATGCTGCTCGGCATCGGCCTTACGCTGCAGGTTGGCCTGCAGGTGGTTCTGAATATCGCGGTTATCACCAATACGATCCCCAATACCGGCATCAGCCTGCCGTTTTTCAGCTATGGGGGTACGTCGCTGGTGCTGCTTTTGGCGCAGATGGGCGTGGTGCTGTCTATTTCACGAACGTCGGCGATCGAGAAAACTTAGGGGGCTTTTCCACAATGAAGGTTTTATTTGCCGGCGGCGGAACCGCCGGACATATCAATCCCGCTCTTGCCATTGCCGGCTATCTGCGTGAGCAGCAGCCGGATGCCCAGATTTTATATGTGGGCGCCAAAGGCGGGATGGAGGAACGTCTGGTGCCGGAAGCGGGCTTTCCGTTCCAGAGCATTACCATCTCCGGCTTTCAGCGCAAGCTGACGGTGAAGGCGATGGCCCGCAACGTGAAAACGCTGGTGCGCATCGTGACCTCCACCGCAGAATCCAAGCGGATTCTGCGCGAATTCGAGCCCGACCTGTGCATCGGCACGGGCGGCTATGTCAGCGGCCCGGTCATCCGCGAGGCGGTAAAATTGGGGATTCCGGCCCTGATCCATGAGCAGAACGCATACCCGGGCGTGACGAACAAGGTTCTTTCCGGCAAGGTGGACCGCGTGATGCTGGCGGTGGAGGACGCGCAGCAGTACATGGCCTCCGGCGCGCAGTGTACGGTCACCGGCAACCCGGTGCGGCAGGAGATTCTGCGGGCAGACCGCGAACGCGCCCGCCGTGCGCTTGGATTGGACGAACGTCCCGTGATCCTGTCGTTTGGCGGCAGCCTTGGCGCAAGAAGCATCAATGAGGCGGTGGTGGAGCTTCTGCTCTCCAGCGCGAAAAATCAAAAATACCAGCACATTCACGGTTATGGGCAGCACGGCGGGTGGCTGCCGGAGCTTCTGCGAGAAAAAGGTCTGAATTCCAAGGCCGCGAAAAACATTCAGCTGAAGGAATACATACGCAATATGCCGGACTGCATGGCGGCGGCGGATCTTGTCATCTGCCGGGCCGGAGCCATCACGCTCAGCGAGCTGCAGGCCGAGGGCAAAGCGTCTATTCTGATTCCCTCGCCGAATGTGGCGGAAAATCATCAGTATCACAATGCCATGGCGCTGGTTCGCCGCAAGGCGGCGATGCTTTTAGAGGAAAAAGACCTATCTTCCGAGGCGCTTCTGCGCATGGTCGAACAGGCGTTTTCGTCTGCCGGCGGCGTACAGGAGCTGGGAAGAAACGCAAAAAAAATGGCAATTTTGGATGCCAACGAAAGAATTTATAAAATTATGCTCGAAACTGTGCAAACGACATAATTGTCCCCTGTCACACACCCGACTTGCTTTTGCATAATATAGCAAAGCACAATAGGCAAGAAAGGGTGTTTGATGTGGCAAAATTTTTGATAGAAGGACACAAGAGGTTACAGGGGGAGATTCTTGTCCATGGAGCAAAAAACAGCACTCTGCCCATTTTGGCGGCGTCCATGCTCTGTAACACAGAGACAGTGTTACATAACTGCCCTGTTTTGTCAGATGTGGAAACCTGTGCGAAGATACTCCGATATCTGGGGTGCCGGGTCATCCGCAGCGGCGGAGACGTGACGATTGATTCCTCAGGAATCAGCCACAGCGATATTCCGGATTATCTGATGAGAGAGATGCGGTCCTCCATAGTGTTTTTAGGGGCCATTGTAGCCCGAACCGGACGCGCCAAGCTTTCGTTCCCCGGCGGCTGTGAACTCGGGCCGCGCCCGATTGATCTGCATTTGGCGGCGCTCCGCCGAATGGGGGTGGAAATCGAGGAGGATCACGGGTGTCTGGACTGCAGCGCTCCCGATGGACTGAAAGGGGCGAAGATCGGATTTTCCTTCCCCAGTGTCGGCGCTACAGAGAACGTGATGATCGCCGCGGTATGCGCCAAAGGAACCACCGTCATTACCAATGCGGCGCGCGAACCCGAGATTTGTGATCTGGCAAACTTCCTCAATGCGTGCGGCGCCAAAATCCGCGGCGCGGGGGAGAGCACGATCGTGATTGAAGGTGTGGCAAAGCTTTCCGGCTGCGAGCACAGCGTCATTCCGGACCGCATCGCAGCGGCAACCTATATGGCGGCGGCCGCCGCCCCCGGGCGCCCCCCCCCGCTCTATACCGGCT
>OBZU01000078.1_pt1 | contig 70213 bp, 59 predicted proteins | sample 1495561 | NCBI WGS metagenome assembly OBZU01 (sample SAMEA2580250, study PRJEB22360) | human gut metagenome | biome: human gut; feature: human-associated habitat; material: faeces | place: Denmark | collected 2008/2010 | reverse complement strand
CGTTGCCGACATTGAAAGCGTCGGAAAAATGATCAATCCCGCCGCTGTGGCGGGCGTGAAGGTGGGCGATATCATTACCGAGGTAAATGGAAAGGCCGTTACCCAGAACAGCCAGGTGGCGAAGCTTATCGAAAGCAGCGCCGGCGCACCGGTCGAGCTTTCCATTATACGGAATGAAGAAACGCTCACAGCAACTCTTACCCCTATTCTGTCCGATGTGGACGGAAGTTATAAGGGCGGCCTTTGGGTACGCGACAGCACTGCCGGTATCGGCACCGTAACTTTTTATGATCCGTCGAACGGAGCATTCGGCGGTCTCGGCCATGGCATCTGCGACGTGGACACAAATGAGCTGATGCCGCTTCGCAGCGGCGACGTTGTTTCCGTGACCATCAGCGGTATTGTCAAGGGCCAAAAGGGCCGTGCAGGCGAACTGCGCGGCTATTTCAACAACGATTTCCCTGTCGGACAGCTGCAGGCCAATTCCGAAGGTGGTGTGTACGGCACGCTGAATTCCTCTCCTGTTTCTACCGAGGCTATCCCCCTTGCCGTGAAGCAGGAAGTGAAAACAGGCGCTGCACAGATTTACACCACGGTGGACGGAACAACGCCCAGACCTTATGGCATTGAAATCGAATCGATCAACTATCAGGACGGCACCAAAACGAAGAATTTGGTCGTTAAAGTGACTGATCCTGATCTGCTCAGCAAAACGGGAGGAATTGTTCAGGGAATGAGCGGCAGCCCTATTGTGCAAAACGGAAAATTAGTGGGCGCTGTAACCCATGTATTTGTCAATGATCCCACGCGCGGCTACGGAATTCTGGCAGAAAACATGCTGGAAATCTCCGAAAAAACGAGTCTGGAGAGCACGGAAAAGGCATCTTAAAACGAAATTTTTTACTATTTTGAAATATAATTACCAAATTCGCGTAAAAAATATTGTGTAAGGTATTGCCATAAATGCCAATATATGGTATTATAAGCCTGTAAATTAAAAAACAGGGGGATATGTTCATGGAAAAACATTTAAAACTGCTGATTTCTAATGACACTGACGAATTTGCTCGAAGCTATTCTCATGATTTTGAAGTTGCGGGTATTGATGTCGTCTATTCTCCAAAGGATGGACTGAGGGTTTTGGACCATATTGATCTCGAACAACCTGACGTCGTCCTTGTGGACCTGTTCATGCCCCGACTGGATGCGATCGGAGTCATTCATGGGATTCGAAAAAAGTACGCCTCTAAGGCGCCTTCCTTCATTGTCATGTCTACATTCAGCAGCCCCACGCTGGAGCGTGAGGTAATGCTTTCCGGAGCTGCATATTTTGTAATCGTACCGTTTGACGCAAAGGAACTGGCTCAAAGAATCTTAAAAATATGCGGCAGTATCGCCCCAAAATCGGAACAGGCTTCGGTACCGGCACCAAAAGGCAAACCTTCTCTTGAAATCCAGGTCACAGAAATCCTTCACCAGATCGGTGTTCCGGCTCATATTAAGGGATACCATTACCTGAGGGATTCTATTATCATGGCCGTGCAGACACCAGACATTATCAATGCCGTGACCAAGCAGCTGTACCCCAGTGTGGCCAAACGGTACGAGACAACGCCCTCGCGTGTGGAACGTGCTATCCGCCATGCCATTGAGGTAGCCTGGGACAGAGGCGACATCGACATCCTGAATTCCTATTTTGGGTACACGATTCACAACACCCGCGGAAAGCCCACTAACAGTGAGTTTATCGCCATGATCAGCGATAAGCTCCGGCTGGAAATGAAGTCCGCCAGCTAAAGAAAAAACTCCTTTCCCCAATCAGCCGGATGAGGATCCGCTTTTTAGGGAAAGGAGATTTTTTTTGCAATTTTTCGGATTTATTTGTAAATTCAAAAAGCCGATATTTTTAGAAAACAAAGCGAGACAAGGCGGCGGCGCAGGAATACAGGACGTATTCCCAGAATTTTGAACACAGCCGCAGCCCGCTTTTCCTCCAATAGACAATTGCGTTGATCTTACCAACAGAGCTTGTGATAAACAGCCCTGTTTTCGATTACATCGAGGTGCTCTTGGTCACAAACAGCAGGGAGTTCGGAACCGGACGCTCCTTGCCGTCGGACGGCTTATTGCGCAGCAACAGCGTGCTGTTGCCGTAATTGCGGCTGAGCAGCGTAGCGGAACCGCCCGCATCCAGATTGCCGGCCTGCACCGCTCCCATGTCCTTCATCAGCTGAGCAAATTCCTTCAGCGTCGCCCCCGTGGAATACTGGGACTGACGGCCGTCTACCATTACGAAAAACACGGTTCCATCGGCACGGATGCCAACGCCAAGCCGCGGCGAATAGGTTCTTTGGTCCGCATCCTTTTGCGTGACGACGTTTCCGTCCTTAACCAGGAGCGTATCATACAGGCCGATCGCGTTCTGCAGCTCGGATTTCATCTGCGGGTAATCTGCATTCGAAGCGATCACCGGAGTGCCGTCCTTCTTAATTCCGAAAAAGTTCCAGCGATAGGCACGGGAAGACACGGTGCCCTGTACCTCAACACCGTCTTTGACGACAACGCCCCACGGCTGATTGGTGGTCATATTGAACATATCACCGTTGATCGCCGCGACGACCGGTTTTCCGTTTGCCATGGCCGAAGCAGCCTGCGCGCGCACCGTAGCGGTGTGATAGCCGCCCGCATATGTAGTATCACCGGGTGTGCCAACCGTAATGCCAATCTGTCCCGCTGAGGGTTCGTATTCCAGCATAAAGCACTCATTGATTTTACAACTCAAATTTGTATAGGTGAATCTCGTTTCCACAAGACCGGGTGCTACCGTTCTGCTGTAATCGCTCATCAGAGAGGTCGCTACCAGATTTGTCAGGCTGAGCTGCCCGAACACCGGCACCGCCGCAGAAGCCGTGGCAGACATCTGCACAGCGGCCAGCAACACGGCAGCTGCGGATACAATCTTACGTTTCGTTGATTTTGATTTCGAGCTTTTTGATTGTTTCATCTTTGCTGAGGTCTCCTTCCTTAGTTATCTTCATCTTAGACCATCAGGAAGATTATGTCAACCAAAAACAGACATTTTCTTCTGGAAAAATTATGTTAAATTTTGGTAATTTTTACTTGGCCGAAGATCTCTCCGATCGGGTCGCTGATCATCAGCGCCGCGCTCTGATCCGCGGGCGTAGAAGAGCGATTGATCACGACCAGACGGCTGCCGCCAAAATAGTGGATCAACCCGGCGGCAGGGTACACAGCCAGCGACGTTCCGCCAATGATCAGCATGTCTGCCTTGCGGATCGCATTGACCGCACCGTTGATCACATCCTGGTCAAGCCCCTCCTCATACAGCACCACATCGGGCTTGATCGTACCGCCGCAGGTGCAGGTGGGAATTCCTTCGCTGTGCAGAATAAATTCAGCGTCATATTCTTTATGGCATTTCTGGCAGTAGTTGCGGTGAACGGAGCCATGCAGCTCGTATACGCGCTTGCTTCCCGCTTTTTGGTGCAGGCCGTCAATGTTCTGGGTCACGACCGCCGACAGCTTCCCCGCCTGCTCCAGCTCTGCCAGCTTACGGTGGGCTGCGTTTGGCTGCGCGTCCAGACACAGCATCTTTTTACGGTAGAAATCAAAAAACTCCGCCGTGTGCCGCACATAAAAGCTGTGGCTCAGCATTTCCTCCGGCGGATAGCGGAATGACTGGTGATACAGGCCGTCTACGCTGCGAAAATCGGGAATCCCGCTTTCTGTGGACACCCCCGCTCCGCCGAAAAACACAATCCGGCTGCTTTCGTCTATCATCTGCTGAAACTGCTTCATCTTTGTCATTCAGAATCCTCCCATCGTCCATTCTCTTTCCTTTATCTTAGTCTGCAAAGTATGGAAAATCAAGCGTCTTATCTACTCTGCTGATTTTATCGACCCGCAAACCGCAAAAAATTCGAAATTTCTCAAAAAAAGGATTGCGTTTTGCCTGCAAGTATGATAAAATAATCCACGTTGCAATTCCGGGTGTGGCGCAGTTGGTAGCGCGCTTGACTGGGGGTCAAGAGGCCGTGAGTTCAAGTCTCGCCACTCGGACCAGAACAAAGAACGGGAAAAACCGCATCAGGCAGCTTATTTTTGAGCTGTTTGATGCGGTTTTTCCTTTCCTTTAAAATTGACTGTAAAACCGGCTGTAAATTTCGGCCCTTACTATGGCTGGTTGGTAAAACCGTCAAGCTGGAATCTGAAAATTTTACGTAGGGAAAGGCGCTGAATTTATCGATTGAAACCCACAGTACCGATCAGTGACAGCTTGAACGCCTTATGCGATATTGCATCCAACAAGCACAGAAACAAAAGCAGCTCCTGCTATCATGCAAGAGCTGCCGCCTAATCTACCAGTATGGATAACTCGTTTTTTAAATCATTCATGATCGTTCCTAAACGCACCATACGCTTAAGGTCTTTCGCTTTCTTGGCCTCCTGGTAGCAGACCGAATACACCGCTAACTTGCTTTGTATGACCGCTTTCTCATTTTGGCTCATATCCAGACCTCCATCAATATATTTGTTAACATAATATCAGAAAAGTGTGTCCCAGGTATGAACATGAAGATTATGATCAGAGTGATACAAAGCAATGATCTTACTGCTAATAAGTACATAAAGGGAATAATCGGTGTTTGCCGTTTCTATCGACTGCTTTTGGGCACCGCATGCAACCATTTGTGTAGCTCTGATGATTGCAATAATGAAGACAGTTATAAACCAAATCAGAAAAACAAGAACAATGAGTACGAATGAATATACAAAGTTCATACAGTTACTATATCGTTGCTACGCAACAACTGCCGAACTCGTATTCTGTCTGGATTTTACTTTGACTGGAGATCAAGAGGCTCTATGAGTTTATTTTTCGCCACTCGGACCAGAACTAAGAGCGAGAGAACGCGTCAGACATTATTTTTGAACCGTTTGGTGCGGTTTTTCCTTTCCTTTAAAATTGATTGAAATCGACCGCAAACTCTGGCTGTTACTACAGGGTTGCTACGTGCTCTAAGAGAGTTTTCAATTAATTTTGGTAGTTTGTAAATAGTGTTGCCAACTTTTGTCAACCAAAGCATTGACAAAATCGTAAAATGGATTATAATGTAATTGCATTGTGCGGTTTAGCTGTTGTTTATGGAGACGGCAACTCCATAGGCAGGGGGAAGGAATGATTTACATCATTCCTTCCCCGCTTTTTTATGTCCTGAAATGACGCTCCCCGTAGCTGGAGCAAATCCGGCTGCGGGGGATTTTTATAATACCATCCTCAGATATTGGAACTTTTATCCATTATTTTTGCTGAAAATGAATGAAAGGCGCGTTTTACACGCGCCGAATAATTGAGACTATTGGGTTTTAAGAGAATCTACAAAAGCTTGCATCTCTTTTTTAGAGTCTATACTGTGGGTTTTCTCTATTAAACGGCGGCGTTCCGATTCGGAAAGCGAATCGAAGTATATCTCAGCATCCCGGTTTTGAAGTAAAGCGATACCGAAACCCATTGGTAAATCTCGGGGATAATCCATGTGTGTCACCTCAAGATTAGTGTGTGTGGATACTGCGGCATTATTACAACCAAGAAAGCATGATGATACGCTTGAGAAATTTCGCAAAAGCGTTGAGCTGAGCGCCAAATACTTTTCACCCCTTGGAATGTGCTGATCCGACAGACTAAAACAGAAAGAAAAAGAGTGAGAGCACTCTTTTATAAAAACACCCTCACTCTAATGGATTAGAACCACCACCGACGGCAACAACGCCGACAACGACAGCCGCACCATCCTCGCCGACACCAACGATTCCAGCACACGATCTAATCACTCCTTTCTATAAGGAGATATGACATAATATGAATTCTTTTAAGGGCTTGTCAATATTGGATTTTGACATATTTAGAGGTAATAGCTGCGGTGCTGAATTTGGAACGCTGCCGCAAAGCGAACAAGCTATGGATTTTCTCGCCTTTTCTGATGATATGAACAAAAATATGCGAATTGCTTTTGCTGCTGTTAAACAGCAACGCGGAAAAACAGAATAGAAGCAACGAAGCGGCATTCCGGAATGATCTTCCAGAATACCGCTTTTATTTTTATGTTATTGGAATATCCAACGGAAAGAGGAGAAATCCCATGAATCAGTCTATCCCTCAATATTTGTTTGTTTAGGAACTTATTTTACGAAGGAGGCCATTGAATGATATAATCTTGATAACTTCCATATATCTCATAACTCTCTAAATGCTGAAAGCTTTTTATTTCCGTACTGTTTTCAGTTACATATAAAAGCATTTGATCTTTCCCGACAGAATTATGAGGGCCGTAGTACGGTAACACAGTTACTGTAATATCATAACCTCCATTAGAATCTTTACGGATATCTGAGATTTCAACGGAACCACTCCCAACCCCGGGCGTCTCCGTAAAATATCTTTTATAATAGTCATCCACGCCTTGCTGAATCGTCGGGCGCAGCAACATGATCAGAACATCATTGCAAAGCTCAGATTGCTCTGCGGTGGATACAAATGTTTGTTGAATACCATTCTTACTATAAGAAATAAACACCGCCAAAAACAAAGTTATTAAAATAAGAATACTGAGGATCGCTTTTTTCAACATGCTGTCACCTACTATAATTTTACTGCAAAGAATATGCTTGATATAAATGTTTTAGACATCAAAATCCCCCCATCTGGTACGATCCAGCTGAGGGGATTTTTTGCTGATTTTACTTGTAAAATTACTTCACCATTTCCTTCCAATTGTGCCTTTTTATGATAGCATAAAAGAAAAGGGGCAATGATCATGGAAGATTTAAAAATGCTGCTTGAGCAGATCAACCAGAACTTGAACACGGTCATCAAAAACCAAGTGCTGATCTACGGAAAGCTGGAACGGCTGGAGGATTTGATCACACCGCTGTCACCCCCCAGCCAGGAATAAGGGCAGGGTAGCGTAATTGTGGCGGATATCCATACCTTCGCAATTTGAATGCTTTTTATTTGAGTTCAAGTCTTGCCGCTCAGACCATCTTTTCAGCCGTACAGATGCTGAAAATTCAGCATCTGTACGGCTTTCTTTATTTTTAGACGAATATCTATTCATCTTAAAACAGGTATTCTATTGTAAGTGTATTTCAGTATCAGCATTCCTAATCCTTTTTGAACCGCATGGAAATTACATTGGCTAAAACGGTTGCTATCACGCTTAAACCAAGTGACATCAAAAAAAGAACGAACCCATTGGGGCGCTTTCTGCTCACAAAATCACCTCCTGCTTCAAAGATATACGAAAAGGCGATCAAATACAAGGGATCTGCGGTAAAGGCAAATCCCTAGCCATCAGGCTCCAAAGGTCCTCTATGTAATTTGTGCACAAAATCTAATTTACTTCAAAAATTGATTATGCTACAATAAATTTATCGGACATGCATTTTCATGTATTCTGGAAAAAGGCAGGTGATTCTGTGATGGAAGTCATTTTAAAAAATGTGATGGAACAGATGGTTCTTCAAAAACTGGATGAAACCATTGACAAGCTGGGCTGCTGCAAATGTGACAAATGCAGAATGGACATTGCTTCTTATGCCTTAAACCGCCTTCCGCCCAAATACGTGGCCACCTATGAAGGTGAAGTGTACTCAAAGCTCGACACACTTTCTCTTCAGTATGAAACGGACCTGTTAAATGAACTGTATCAGGCGGCGCAGGTTGTCACCCAAAATCCCCGCCACAAAGTTTCATAATCCATTTCAAATCTTTGATCGATATTCCCCCCCTTCCGCTTCCGATTGTTTTCGGTAGCGGAATTTTTTTGCTTATTCGCCTGCTAAAAATACTCCGTTCTATTCAGAATCCATAGTGATCCGTTCAGATCCTCCTTTACAGAATCCGAACTTTTCAATTATAAAAGATCAGCCTTTTTCGCAGGCTTCTTTTTTTGCCGCGATAATTGCCAGATTATCGCCGATCGCGCTGAAAAGCTCCCCCAGAATGTTTACCTCGGTAGCGCTTTTTCCCTGCGAAATGGAAATGGCGATGGCCGCCGCGACCAGCACGAGATCATCCCCTGGGTTGCACATTCTCATCACCTCGAAATATCATATGCAGAAAAAAGAAAACCGCCCGATAAACGGGCGGCTTGCAAGGAAGGAAAACGAAAAAGGATCTATGATGTTGAATCCTGTTTCACAGGCTCTTGTTGTTCGTCTGCTGCCCGGCGGCACGGTATTCCGTCCACTCCGCCGGGCTGTGATGCAGTGTTTTGTTTCATTGGTACTAATATACCCTATCGATGTGTCCAGACTATTGCAATTTAGTTAGAATATCTTAAATTTGAGATGAAGAAAATTTGAACATACCAATGGAAACCACAGAACGGGCATGCCGGATTCCATAAGAGAACAGCCATTGTGCGCCTTTTTCCTATTGCAAAAACTGCTGAAAAACGAAAAGCTCCATGACCCGGAAGAAAAATCCGGGTCATGGAGCTTTTCGTTTGAAACATCAGGTTTAGTGGATCGCTTTCTTGCGGTACTTTTTCCCCGCTACCTCAACATTGCCAATGGTAATCAGTGCGTCGCTGTCAAACCCGAGAACAATGGATTTCAGCTTCGTTATCTCCAGGCGTGATACCACAACGTAAATCACCGTTGTTTCGAGCTTGGAATAGCCGCCTTGTCCCTCCAGCAGCGTGACGCCTCGTCCCAGCCGGTCGGTCAGCGCGGCGGCAATATCTGAGTAGCAGTCCGAAACGATCATGACTCCTTTGGAGCTGTCGAAGCCCTCTACCACAATATCGATCACCTTGAACGCAATGAAATAGGTGACAAGAGAATACATTGCGCGATCCCATCCATATAAAAAGCCCGCGGAGCCAAGAATGAACACATTGAAAAACATGACGATTTCACCGATGGAAAAGCTGATCTTCTTATCAAAGATGATCGCGATCATTTCCGTTCCATCCAGCGAACCGCCGGCCCGGATAATCAGGCCAACACCGGCGCCGTTGATGATGCCGCCGAAAATCGCCGCAAGAAAAACATCGTGTGTCAGCCCAGAAATCGGGTGAAGCAGCGAAACCCCGACGGAAAGACAGATAATCGCAAACAAAGTGGAGAGGACAAAGGTTTTTCCGATCTGCCGATACCCCATGATCAAGAACGGAAGATTCAAGCCAAAAGTAAAAATTCCCAACGGAAAATGCGTAATATAACTGCTCATGATGGAAATGCCCACGATACCGCCGTCGATGATATTATTCGGGATCAAAAAAATCTCGAGTCCGACGGAAGAAAGGGCTGCGCCCAGGATGATCATCGCCGATTTCAGCAGCAGCGTCCGCGCCCGATTATTGTTATGTATCATAGTTGCTCCCCGTTCCACTTAGTTGATAATTTAATTGTAGCATAAAATGGAACAGCTGTTATGAAAAAATTTTTTCATAAAATTTATTTATTATTAGGCAAAATGATATGATTCTCATCAGTAAGCCTTGAGACGCAACCCTTTAAACCAAAGCGGCATATGCAGGACGTCAGAAAATACCCACCATTTACCGGACTGGTTTCCGCAAGTGTCTTTAGAAATTGTGTTATGCGTGATAACACAAAAAAGCGAGGCGGTAAGCCTCGCTTTTGGACAGATTATCTTGGCGGACGCGGAGGTCCGGGTTGATACGGAGGTCTGGGCGGTCCGGGCGGATACGGGGGTCTGGGTCGCCGTGGCGGCGGTGGCCCCCATGGTAGTCTGGAGCACTGCCCGCAGGGCGGAAAAAGCCACCAGAAAGGCATCGACATTTCGAACTCCTCCTTTTTTTCCTATCTTATGCAGCTTGTCACACAATGGGAAGAGGATTCGATTTTCGGGCCATATTTGCTGAACACCTGAACTGGAGGCGCTCAAAGAAATCACATGTTTCAGAGCCAGAGAAATCACAGCTTCCTCCTTTTAAGAGATCAAGCAATATGCTGAAAAGTCAGAAATCATGTCAAAATGCGCCTCAAAAAAACCTTCACAGGTCTTTGAGGCGCATTCAGCTTAGTAGTCAAAAAGAAAATCCGAGCAGCTCTGCGCTTTACTTGAAATCCCATCTTCGCTTATGGCGCTTATAGAGCACCACCGTAATGTACAGCAGCAAAAATCCGGCGAGAATGGCAATCAGTGTTGCCGTCTGCCCCGGGCCGCCCATCTTCACCTCTGCCCACAGGGTATCGAGCAGCAGGTTGGTATCATCCGGCAGCGTGGCAAAGGTTTCGGCCTTCTCCAGAATCTCTTTGGGCGGGTAATAAATCGGGTTATCCTGAATCTCTTCCGGCAACAAGGCCTTGGCGGCGCTTTCCGGTGTGGAATAGCCGATATAGTCTACGTTGGCCGCAGCAATTTCAGGATCGCACAAAAAGTTGATGTACGCTTCCGCTGCCGCTTTATTCTGTGCGCTGGTGGGAATGCACATGGCATCGACAAAGAAGTTCGTTCCCTGCTTGGTCGGAATCGCAAAGCCGATATCTGGGTTCGAATCCACCAGAGTGGCTGCGTCGCCGGCGTAATAGGGCGCGAGCCACGCCTCGCCGCTGGCCATCTTGTCGAAAATCTGATCCATCACGTAGGCCTGTACCAGCGGCTTCTGCTTTTTCAGCAGCATGGCCGCTTCCTCCCACTCATTCGGGTCGGTGCTGTTAAAAGAAAAGTCCAGACGCTTTTGGGCAATGCCGAACGCGTCGCGCGGGTTATCGAACATCAGGATTTTCCCCGCGTATTTCTCGTCCCACAGAATATCCCAGCTGTCTATCGTTTCTTTTACATACTTTTTGTTATAAAAGATGCCGACAACGCCCCAGGTATAGGGCACGGAATATTCGTTGGTCGGGTCGTAAACAGGCTTTAAAAAGTCCTGATCGATATACTTGCTATTCGGAATATTTTGATAGTCCAGCTTCTGCACCAGATTTTCCTTGATCAGCTTCGAGATCATGTAATCTGACGGAATAATCACATCGTAATTTGCGCCGCCGCTGACCAGCTTTGCATACAGATTCTCGTTGCTTTCAAAGGTGGTGTAGTTCACCTGAATCCCCGTTCTGCGGGTAAATTCCTTGTTGACGTCGATACTGTCGTCGACGCCGTTGGAGATATACTCTCCCCAGTTATACACATTGATGGTCACGCCCGTTTTGGGCGCCGCTTCCCCGCTGGCCTGAGCCGAAACAGGGAGCGCTGCGGGCCATAAAAAGAAAAGGGAAAGCGCGAAAGCCGCCAATCTTTTTTTCAAGAGCCTATGCCTCCTCCCTCTCCGCCTCCTGCTGTTTATCCTTCGAGCGGCGGACATTGACGATCAGCAGCAGCACCAGAATCGTACCGAACAGCAGCGTACTCAGCGCGTTGATTTCGGGGCTGATCCGTTTTCTAGTCATGGAATAAATATAAATCGGCAGCGTCTGTGTCGTTCCGCTGGTAAAGTAGCTGATGACAAAATCATCGATCGACAGCGTAAACGCCATGATCATGCCGGTGACAACGCCGGGGATGATTTCGGGCAAAACCACCTTCAAAAAGGATTTGACCGGCGGGCATCCCAAATCCTGCGCCGCTTCGTACAAATGGGGGTCCATCTGCCGAAGCTTCGGCAGCACAGACAAAATCACATACGGCAGAGAGAACGTGACGTGCGCCAGAATCAGCGACACCATGCCAAGCGAAACCCCGCCCATCGCGCGGGCAAAGAACACAAACAGCAGCATCAGCGATACGCCTGTGACGATTTCGGGGTTTACCATCGGAAAATTCGTGATGTTCATCACGGCCTTGCGCGTAAAGCGCTTCATACCGTTGATGCCGATGGCCGCCGCCGTGCCGATCGCCGTTGCCCCCAGTGAGGAAATCAGCGCAATGATCAGCGTGTTCTGCAAAGCCTCCATGATCAGGCGATCCTGAAAGAGCTGTCGGTACCAGCGCAGCGAAAAGCCCGACCACACCGAACGGCTCATAGTGGAGGAGTCGTTAAAGGAAAAGATGATCAGAATAAAAATCGGGGCGTACAGAAACAGGTACACGAGCGCCATATACAGGCGGGATACGGTTTTTGTCATATCAGCATCCCCTCCCCGTCTTCACTGCCGCCCTCGTCAAACTGGTTCATGATGCCCATGCAGATCAGGATCAGCACCATCAGTACCAGAGAAATCGCTGAGCCGAGGTTGGGATTATAGGCGCTGCCGAGGAACTGCATGTCGATCAGGTCACCGATCAAAAGGTTCCCGCCGCCGCCCAACATCTTAGAGATAATAAACGTACTGACCGACGGTACGAACACCATCGTCACGCCGGAAATGACCCCGGGCATGCTCATGGGCAGCGTCACCTTGAGGAACACCTTGCGCCGCCCGGCGCCAAGGTCCTGCGCCGCTTCGATCACGCTCTGGTCAATTTTGGTCAGCACCGAGTAAATCGGCAAAATCATATACGGAATATAGTTGTACACCATGCCGAGCACCACCGCGCCCGCCGTGTTGATCAGGTGCAGCCGGCCGAGCCCGATACTGACAAGGAAGGTATTGATGATTCCGCTGTCTTCGAGCAGGGTCATCCACGCGTAGGTACGCAGCAGAAAGTTCATCCACATGGGAAGCATGATCAGCATGATCAGAATGGCCTGCCGATGTGGGCCGGTACGCGAAATCAGGTACGCCAAAGGGTAGCCCATCAAAAGCGAGATCACCGTAGCGATCAGACCGAGCCAGATGGAACGCAGAAACACATTGGAATACTGCCCCACCTCGGTCAGGTTTTTCAGGGTGAAAGCGCCGTGCGGGTCGGTAAACGCAAAATAACCCACGAGGATCATCGGAACGATAATGAAAATTCCCATCCAGACAAGGTAAGGCGCGGACGCCGTTTTCGATTTGATCATTCAGCTCTCAGCCTCCTCTCCCTCTTCCGGGGGCTGAGAATCCTCCTCCATCTCGTCGCTGAAGGTACTGTAATCGCCAAACATGCCGGAATATTCTGATTTTTTCATAATATGGATATCGTCGGGCTGCAGAATCAGGCCGATCTCGTTGCCGACCTCCTGAAACTCCGTGGACTGGATCATCCATTTAAAATCCTGCACATCCACAATAATCTCGTAATGGACGCCCTTAAAGTTAACGGACGTTACCACGCCGGAGATATGGCCCGCCACGGGAGAGACGACCTCAATATCCTCGGGGCGGATGACGACGTCCACCGGCTCCATGGGGCGGAAGCCCTTATCAAGGCAGTCGAACCTGCGGCCGGCAAACTCCACGAGGAAGTCGCGGTGCATCACGCCATCGATGATATTGCTCTCGCCGATAAAGTCTGCGATAAAGGCGTTCTGGGGTTCGTTGTAAATATCCTGCGGCGTGCCGATCTGCTGGATGCGGCCTTTGTCCATGACCACGACGGTGTCGGACATAGAGAGGGCCTCCTCCTGATCATGTGTGACAAACACGAACGTGATGCCCAGCTGCTGCTGGATTTTCTTGAGCTCTGTCTGCATGTCTTTGCGCAGCTTCAAGTCGAGCGCGCCGAGCGGCTCGTCCAGCAAAAGCACCTTGGGCTCGTTGGCCAGCGCCCGCGCGATGGCCACGCGCTGCTGCTGCCCGCCCGAAAGCGAATTGACACTGCGGCGGGCAAAGCCGCCGAGGTTCACCATCTCGAGCATGCGGCCAACCGTTTCGCGGATCTGCGCTTCCGGCTTTTTGTGCACGCGCATGCCGAACGCAACATTTTCAAACACGTTCAGGTGCGGGAACAGGGCGTATTTTTGAAAAATGGTGTTAACCTCCCGTTTATGCGGCGGCAGGTCGTTGATTTTTTTGCCATTAAAAAAAACATCGCCTGTGTCGGGCGTTACAAATCCGCCGATAATACGCAGAGTCGTCGTTTTGCCGCAGCCCGAAGGCCCCAGCAGCGTAACGAACTCACCGTCGCGGATGTTGAGATTGAAGCTTTTCAGCACATTCTCTTTGCCAAACGACACATCAATGTTCTGTAATGAAATAATGGTGTTATTCTCCATTTGTGCATCCCCTTTGCGGTAATAGTCAAAGTTGCGCTAAACCAAAATTCCGGCTCTAACGCAAGCCCAGCCTCGCCGTATTCGTTGCCCCCCCGCAAAGGATTTTTCACAATCACTGCTGACTGCGGCAACAGAGCGAAGCCGATATTTCTTAGATGCAAACGCAACATGTAAAATAATAGAGTGAAAAACGCGATTTGTCAAGATATGATTTGATTTTTTACCGAATTTTGATATTTTATGAATATATCATACAGATCATACGGGTTTTGATTGATTTTTCTTCCATATCCTTTGATTTTCACGCTTTTTGTTTTCCATCAATCTACATAAAAAAAGCGGCAGGGGGAAAGCCCGCCCTGCCGGAATAAATAACGATGTCCAGTATGGTTGCAAAAGATTTGATCGGCGTTTACTGTCACCAGTATAGCACCGATAGATCGCCGGGTCAAATCGATCGCAGCTTTTCAAAAAGATCTGACGAAAATCAGGAAACAGGACTCAGAAGTGTTTGAGCAGCCTGCATCACATCGACAGGCACCGGCTCACTCACGGCTGTTTGCTGCGCGCTTTCAGCCGCCGTCTTTGCGGCCGCCTCGGCCAACGCCGCGGCCTGCCGTGCCTGAGCCTCAGGCGTCAAAGTGCTCGCAGCAATAATTCCGTCGGCGCCGATGGTGTAGATCTTATCCCCGATGGTGCGGGTCGTTTTGATGGCGTACTCGCCGTTCTCGTAGTAATATTCGTTTCCGTCATATGTAACAAAGCCCGTTGTGGGGTAGCTCAGCTGAGTCAGCTTGAACCATGTTGTCCATTTGTTTCTGGCACGCCCGAAAACGGGTTCCTTTTTCATGTCATAACCAACATCGCGATTATCGACGCCGACATTGTTGCCCACATACACGCCGACATGGCCAGGCTGGTACAGGATCAGACCGTGGGTTCTGGGCAAAGAGGACCAGTCGCTGTAATTGATGGTTCCCTTCGACTTGGCATCCTTCAGCATTCCGCTGCCGGTGCCGGAAACAGACAGCAAGCTGGGATTCGGATTTGTCTTATCGCCCGTCCACCACAAATAGGACTTGATCAGGCCGGAGCAATCCGTATAACGTGCTCCGTTTCTCAGCTGGCCGTAGGAGCCGTAATTATATTTCCACTTTTCGGTATAGGCTTTCAGAACATGCTCGGACAAGCCGACGCCGGTTTTGACTTCTGCCGCCTGTGCGGGTGCGCACAGACCGGTAACGGTTAACAGACAAAAAGCAAACGCAGCGGCTGCCGCCAATAATTTCTGCATTCCTGAAATCCTCCCTGTTTTCAAATCATCCGGGAAAGACATCCCGCATTACAAAATATTACAACTGTAACAAATTGGTTACAGTTTAACATAATCCTTGGAAGATTTCAAGTTAAAATTCTATTATTTTGATTTTTTTTGGAGAGCGATTTGTAGAAAATAACAGGAATAATTTTTCAAAATCAACAAAAGCCTCCATTCCGCGCGGATTTTCAGGGGTTGTCCCCTTAAAATTATGTCACCTGCAAATTTCATCCATGACGCGGCGTCGATTCGTTTTGCCAGAATAAGGAATTTGCCCTGAGGGCTTTTCCTGATATATAATTAAAAAAAAATACCGAATGATGGAGAAAATTCCCTTCGCAATCTCTTCCAGCGGCTTTATGTTTGATACACTCTTCCATCGCTTTTTGATTGCGCCCGCCGTGTTTACATCATAATTGACGGCGTCAAAGATACCGGCTATCATCCCTCACTTAAAATTGGCGTGTTTGTTGAAAGTCATCAAACTGCTCTGAATTTTATCTGCACGGCATAACCGATGAAACTTTTTCGTGAAAGCTAAAAAAACAATCCCCGGAAGAATCCACCGTTACGGCAGGCTCTTCCGGGGATTGTTTTCATAGTCCCGTGCTGTATGTATTCTCTTTCTGTGTGCATAGAGTCTCCCGCAGCAGAGCCTCTGCCTCGTCTGCGGGCATTGGGCGGTAACAATAGAAGCCCTGCACCTCGTCGCACATCCGCTGGCTGAGAAAATCCAGCTGCGGCTCCGTTTCCACTCCCTCGGCAGTCACCTTCATTTTCAGGTTCTTGGCAAGATTGATAATCACCTTTGAGATTGCCCGGTCCTTATTGTTTTTCTCAATGCCGTGAACAAACTGCATATCCATTTTGATCCGGTCAACCGGCAGAAGCTTTAACCGGCTGAGAGAGGAATACTCCGTGCCGAAATCATCAATGGAGAGCGACACGCCCAGTGCCTTTAACCGGTGGAGCACCGTAATAATATGATCTGTATTGCCGTTTGCCACGCTCTCGGTAACCTCCAGCTCCAGGCAGTTCGGCGGAAGCTCCATCGTCTGCAAGATTTCCTTGACCAGCGGAATAAACTTCGGGTTCCTGAGCTGCTGCACCGAAACGTTGACCGCCATGCGCAGATTCGTGCAGCCCATCCCCAGCCAGAGCTGATTCTGCCGGCAGGCCTCGCGCATCACCCATTCGCCGATCGCATAAATCAGTCCGGTCTGCTCTGCCAGCGGAATAAATTCCGTCGGGCTGACGATCCCCCGACCCGGCAGATTCCAACGGGCCAAAGCCTCCATCCCCACAATCCGGCGCGTGGCCACGTCGATCTGCGGCTGATAATGCAGCAGAAGCTGATTTTTTTCCAGCGCATGGTAAAGCTGGTTCACAAGCTGCGTTTTGGCCTGTATTTCATCCTTGATTTCCTGAGAGCAAAACACATAACGGCCCTTCCCCTCGCTTTTGGCGCGGTACATAGCTGTGTCCGCATTTTTGAGGAGCACCTCCGGGTCATCCCCGTCCTGCGGGTAAACGGCCACACCGGCGCTCACCGAAATAAAGAACTCCTGTTCTGCCAATAGGATAGGCTTCTGCACTACCTTCATCAACCGATCCATGATCGCGGTCAGCTCCTCCTGTGAGACAATCTGGCTGAGCATCAAAATGAACTCATCCCCGCCAAAGCGGGCTACCGTATCCCCATCCCGAATCGAGCTGCTCAGTGCCTTGGCGACCTCAATCAAAAGCCGATCCCCCTGGCCGTGCCCTAACGTATCGTTCACCGATTTGAACGCATCCAGATCCAGGAACACGACGCCGATCATTTTGTGGGCTCTTTTCGCACGGGGGATCCATTCGCTGAGCCTTTCCTTAAACAGGGTGCGGTTCGGCAAACCGGTCAGCTGATCGTGAAACGCCAAGTAATCCAGCTCTTTTTCATCATCCGCCTTAATGACAGCATCGGAAAGGATGAGCCCGACAACCTCGACAAACGCGATGGAATCCAGATTCCACATGGAAAACGGACGGCCCGCATGAAACCCGACGAATCCCATGAGCTCACCCTTGTTCCGGATCGGCACGGCAACAAGGGCGCGGATGCCCTGTGCAAGCAATTGGGCTCGCACCTCCGCGGCCTCCGTAGGCAGGAAGAGAGTATCTTTCAGCACAAGAGCCTCATCGCCTTGGAACCGACGGAACATCTCTGAGCGAATATTTTGTATGGCGTCGCTTAATGTGCCGCGGGGCAGGTCTGCCGCTTCCGACATCCACTCCACCGCATAGCGCACGGTATTTGTCTGCATGTCCATCAGCACCAGGCAGGCCCGGTCACATTCGATAAAGCGCCCGCACTCCTCCAACGCCGCATACAGCTTTTGATCGATATTCATTTCGCCGGAGGATACGAAGCTGTGTGAAATATCTGACGCGATGGACTGCATGGTAACATGGTTGATGTTTTCCTGAAGCCTGGTCGTATAAATTTTATTGACGTACATTGCAAAAATAGCGGCAAAGGCAATCACTCCCATCCGGTCCAGATAATATTTTCCGGACAGCACAATCACTTCGGGCGGCGTGTAGCCCCACGCAAACAGCTGCGTTAAAAACGCAGTAACGATCACGGTTGAAAGGATAATAAGGCGGTTGAAGAGCAGACAGATGATCATAAGCAAAAAAACAAATGACCAGGCGATAAAGATTCCCTCATCGGCAAACCAAAGCGTGTAAAACGGAATCATCAGCGCAAAGGACAAAGATACCAGCATTTCCTTCGCATTGTCCTCAAGCCGCAAATGTTCAATCGAAGCCAGAAAGATGCCAAGAAGCACCAGCAGCCCGCTCACCACCTGCACGGGGATGGCGTTCTGATGCCCGGTATAAAAAGACCGGTCTGTCAGCAGCAGACACGCACCGACAAACAGCATCAGCCCCAAATAGAGGTAAACGTTCGTGCGGGCCGATTTGGAAAGGATCATCTCGTTCTGGCTGATGGCGACCGGCTGCAGAAAATGGTACCGGTTGATGCAGTAGCCAACCGCAAAAATCATCACCAGCGCAAAAATGGCTGCCACCTGCGGAAAACGGATGTGAAAAAAGACAGGCAGAACGTCTGTGATGTACCCCAGCACGGCGGCAAAGAAAAAGGAAAAAGAGATAATTTTGGCCTGCTTTTTCTCATCGTTCGAAGTGGAGTGCCGCCCCCACCGCAGCAGCAGAACTACGGCCACAGCGGCGTAAAGGACGATATAAATATAATAAAACCAGTCCCATCCGTCCGTCCTTGAGATATTCACCCAGCCGTGTTCCGTACGAACCAGCGTATCGGGATTCTGGTCAAAAAGCGGCAGAACGGTGTAGGCATAGACCGACACAGCGGCAGGCAGATAAATCAGGAAAAATAACCACCGTTTTTTCAGCAGTCCCTCCCGCCCCGTCAGCAGCAGAACGGCGTGCATCGTCAGGCTGCCGATGATCCCCCAGCCCAGCGGCGCAATGCGGCGGCCGACAGAACAGATTTCTTCCGTCCGGGCCGCGCCGGTGAGTGCAAGGCCAAACGCCCATACCGCAAGCGTCGCGCAGATCGCCAAAAACAACCGGTTCAGGCGCGTTACACTGCCGTGAACGGCGTAAAGCCCGCAGGCCACCGCGGCACCGCAGGTTGTTAAAAGCAATACGCTGTACGTTTCTATGATCAAATCATCACTCCTCATTGCCGCTGCGGTCGGTCTGCTCCCTCACGGACGATTCCTTTTCATCCACCTGCCGGATCACTCTGCGGCCAAAATCCGGGCAGCGGCGGAAAACCTCCTCCAGCTCCTCCGGGGGCATCGGCCTGTAATAATAAAAGCCCTGCACCTCGTCGCACATTCTGCGGCTTAAAAAACGAAGCTGTTCCTCGGTTTCCACCCCCTCAGCGATCACCTTCATCTCAAGGCTTTTCCCAAGACTGATGATGGCTTGCGCGATCGCCCGGTCTTTGTCGCTCCGCTCGATCCCCCTGACAAACTGCATGTCCATCTTGATCCGGTCGATCGGCAGCAGCTTTAATCGCTCCAGAGAGGAATATTCCGTTCCAAAATCATCGATCGAAAGGCAGACCCCCAGCCGCTTGAGCTGGTTCATCAAAACGACCATATCGATATTGCCGCTGTTGGCCCCGCTCTCGGTCACCTCCAGTTCCAGATACTTTGGGGGAAGCCCTGTTTTCTCGAGCACCTGTGCTACCTGCTGCACAAATCCTCTGTTTTCCAGCTGATGTACAGAGATATTTACGGCTATGCGTACCGGGGGAAGGCCCATGTCCTGCCACGCCTTACACTTGGCGCAGGCGGTTTCGAGCACCCACGCGCCGATGGACTGGATCAGCCCCGTCTGTTCCGCCAGGGGAATAAAAACGGTTGGGCTGACAGATCCACGGTCCGGCAGCTCCCACCGCAGAAGGGCCTCGATCCCAACAATTTTCCCGGTTTGCAGATCGATCTGCGGCTGATAGTGAACCCTGAGCTGCTTTTTTTCCATCGCGCGGTAAAGCAGGTTGCTCAGCCGCGCATTTTCCATCGCTTTGTCCTTATAGGCCTGCAGACACAGGGCGTATTGGTTTTTGCCGTGCCCTTTCGCCTCGTACATGGCAATGTCGGCGTTTTTCATCAGCGTTTCGGCATCTGTTCCATCGTATGGGTACAACGACACGCCGATACTGGCCGTCATATAAAAATCCTGGCCGCGCAGAACGATCGGCCTTTGAATGGCCTCCAAAACCCTGCGGATTGCCTGAACCAGCTCTTCTTCGTCCGCCACCCGGCTCAGCATCAGTACAAATTCATCCCCGCCGATCCGCGCCACCACGTCGCCTGCCCCGATGCTGCCGGCAATCGCCTTTGAAACCTCCCGAAGAAGCAGGTCGCCCGTATCGTGCCCCAAAGTGTCGTTGATCGATTTAAAGGCATCCAGATCGATGAAAGCCACCGCGATTTTGATATTTTCTTTCTGAGCACGTTCCATTTCCAGATTCAGCTGGTGCTTGAAAGACAGGCGGTTCGGCAGCCCTGTGAGCGTATCGTGAAACGCAGACCATTCGATCCTCCTACGATCGTCGAGCTTAATGGCCGCATCGGTGATCGTATCGGCCACAAGGGACAAAAACAGCGGCGGCTCCTTTGCCCAATCCGGATGCACCGAAGACGACGCAAAGCTCATAAAGCCAAACTCTTCCCCGTTCCTGACAATGGAGGTCAGAACAAATCCGCGGATTCCCATCTGCCGCAGCTGGGCCTTCACCATTTCCATCTCCGGCGGCAGCTGTTCGACATCCGGCACTGCAAGCACCCGGCTATCGGGAATTCGATCGAGAAGCTCCCTGCACAAAAACGGGGCGCCATCCTTGCAGATGGTGGGAATGGAAGCGGCCGTGCCCGCCCGCCACTCACGACAGTACTGAATCACTCTGTCTTGAGGATTCCAAAGGGCCAGATACGCCCATTCACACTGAACGAACGGGCCGCATTTAGAAAGCACGCTTTCAATCTTCTCGTCGAAGCTTTTCTCATCCACCGAAATCATGCTGTACGCAACCTCGGCGATCAGCGTCTGCCGGTACGCGTGGCCGGCATTTTCCCGAAGCCTGTTCCGGTATACCCGGCTGATGTAAAAACTCATGATACCGGCCAGCGCGATCAGGCCCAGCCGAACCATATAGTCCGCGGAATCGAGCCTTACCACCGCAAACGGTGTAACACAGTAGACCAGCAGTTGGGTCTGCCCGGCGGAAAGCAGAATGGTAATGAGCAGAATCCGTTTATTGAACAGCAGGCCGACCATCAGCAGCAGAAAAAAGAACGTCCAGATCGTAATACTGCCGTAAACTGCGAATCGCAGGGTGACAAAAGGAATCAGCAAAGAAAACAGCACCGCAAAAAGGAGCTCTTTGAACAGCTCGTTGAACACAAGCCTGCTGAGAAATAAAATGAAGCCGCCGGTCAGCATCAGCAGCCCGCTGAACAAAAAGGAAGAGGACAGCATGGTCTCTCGATAAAAAAAGTGCTGGCTGAGCAGATTCATCAGGCTCCCAAAGAGAAAAAAGAAGCCTAAAATCTGATACAGCATGGTGCGATTCGCGCGGTCCAAAATGGTTTCGTTGGGGTTCCCCGCAGCGGGCTGCATAAAGCCATATCGCCTGACGCAATGGCTCACCGCCAGAACAGGCAGCAGGGAAAAAATCGGCGCAATGCTCGGAGTATGGATCCCCAGCAAGGGCAGAATCACTTCCGTCACCGTGCCGAGCGCAATACAGACCCACAGCGAAACCAGAAGCAGACGCGCCTGATTTCGCACTTCCGCCGACGCCGTTTTAGAGCCCCAGTTTTTCAGCAGCAGCGCAATGATAATGAAGTACACAATATAATAACAGCAAAACGCGGTATACCAGCCGCTTAAGGGAATAGTCGCCCAGCCAAGCGCTGTTTGGACCATATGGTCCCGTCTCGCCCCAAGCAGCGGCCGCAGCGCCAGACCATAAAGGAGAACCGTGCCCGGCAGATAAATCAGTACGGGAATCCACGGCCTTTTTAAAAACGGGGGAGGTTCGGTTAGAAACAGGATATAGTGCAGCAGAAATGCAAATATCGTTATATAACCGACGGGTGCAAGGCGGCTCCCCCAAAAGCGGATGGCCGGCAAGGAACCGGCGGTCTGAATCGCCAGACCAAGCGACCATAGGAAAACGGAACCCCCCATAGCTGCAAATATTCTGTTGATGACAGGCCGGTAATTGCCCTGAACCGTGTACAGCACACATGCAATCGAAGCTCCGCCGCTCGCCATGAGCAACACTGGTAACAGCAAAAAGAGTTCCACCTTTTTTCCTCCAACAACAGGATGGTCTGTCATTCCATTGATAAAAACAATAAAGAAACTTGTTTTATTATTTAATCGGTTCAATCGCCCAGGAATGAAGAGAGTGAAAGTTAAAAATAAATATTATTTATAAAAACAGGCGCTTATCCGCAAAAATTTCGCTTTCGTTTTAGGAAGAAGCATCAGAAAAACAGGTGTCAGGAAAAGCCGACACCTGTTTTGTTGTGGTATTGATCTTTCCGGTGCTTCCGGACACGGGCACATCCGGCTATCGCCTACCGCCCGCTGCCGATTTTTATTTGTAGAAACAAATTTTATAGATTCCGCCCTGTCAGACCAGATTCAGATACTGCCGCGGGCAAGCGCTTTGCGCCCGGCCCTGTCGGCCTCGAGAACCGCCTGAATGAACTTCTCTTCCGTAGGGTTGCCGGGGGCATATTCCCACTCCACCACAGAGGAAGCCTTTTTCGCAACCACCGGCAGATCCGCTTCGGTCAGACCGATCTGCTCCATGGTAACAGGAAGCCCAATGCTGCGGTTAAAATCCAGAATCCTGTCCCGCTCTTCTGTCTGATTGTCATACGTTAAAAGACAGAGTACGCCGAAGGAAACAATCTCGCCGTGCAGGTGCTTTTCACAGGCGGGAATCAGAGAGCTGCCGTAATACACGCAGTGGGCCAGAGAGCTGTTGTAATAATAATTATCCTTGGGGTCGGGCTGATTCTGATGCACGGTGCAGTTTGAAACGATCCCCGTTAAAATGATAATATCCAAAGCGACCTGCTCCAGCTCGAACGAAACCCGTTTGTTTTTGCAGTCCTGCAGCGCCCGGCTGCCGAAGGTAAGCAGCGGAGAGGTGCAGGTTCTTGAAATCCCCAGACCCAGCAGCGGCAGATGGTGCATTTTTTTGCCGCGGCAGGCAAACACCACCTCGTACTCCTTGGAAAGCGCATCCCCAATGCCTGCCCAGAACATTTCGTACGGAGATTCCGCAATGATTCTGGTATTGATGAACGTATGGCAGGCGGGCTGCTTTTGGTAGTAATACTGCCGGAAAGAACCGTCTGTGTTGTAGATCACGCTCAGGTTCGTGCAGGCCGCACAGTTGGAGGCCAGCGTCGGAAAGGTAAACACGGGCTTATCCAGCAGATCACCGAGGGTTTTTACCGTATCGCAGGCCCGGCCGCCGCCGACCGCAAACAGCATATCCGCCTTTTGAACCAGTTCCTCCCGGCGGAGCTTTTCCACGTTTTCCATGGTCGAATCGCCGCCATACCATAAAAATCCGAGAAGCTCTACCCTGGAACCCTCGATCCCTTTGATGAGCGCATCCTTCGCTTTTTCCATCGCAGTTTTGCCGCCGATCACGACCGCCTTACATCCATAGTTTCTTGTCAGAAACGGAATTTCCTGATAGCAGTCTTCCCCCACACTGTAATTCGGCAAATAAATATTCTGGCTTTTCATTTTTCCTGCTCCTCTTTTCTTTTCGAATCATAATGCCGCTTTAAGGGTTCTTCTTCGCCTGCGACGAAGAAGAGCCCTTTGTACTTTCACAAGGTCATTTTCAAACGAATCACCCATCATCCAATCATTTTCGGGCATAAAAAAAGGACCCGCCCGTATTAGGACGAATCGATCGTGGTACCACCTAATTTCACGTGAAAGAATTGCCTTCACGCCTTATCACAACACAGGCATCCTGCGCCGTTTCCCATTTCTACGGCGGGCTTCCGTCAGAACCTACTGAGGGGCCTGCCCCTTTCAGCCTGCAGCTCCAAGAGGATTTCGAGCTCACCGCCGGGGAAACGTTCCCATCATCCGTTTCTCTCTTCGCTCGGTTGAGATGAGTCTACTTGTTCTTTTCACCGCTTTTTCTATTGAGTTGTATGAAATTCTGTACAATAGAGATATACCACAGCAGGCAGTTCTTGTCAAGCCGATTGCTAAAAAACCGGTTGGCGAAACACACAGATTGCCTAGTAAAAACGAGATCCGTATACAGGAGAAAATGCAAGCGGGATCAGCCGGGAGCTTTGTTCCCGGCTGATCCCGTTTGACAGCGTTAAGCGAGATCTTTTTTATCGTCAACTCACTTTCAATAGCCTGTGCAAGTACAGTGAATTCCTCCCTCCGCCTGCGGCGGGGGAGGAATTTGATCACTTTTTAAAATGGTATTCCGATCAAATCAATAGACCTCATTTGACCGATCCTGATCAAGATACGGGGAAAGCGGACACTCCCACTTCTTATGCTTGGTATGAAGCAGCTTGTGGGAACGCTCCGACAGCGGCTTTTCAAAATAATCGCGATAAGCACCAAGCACCGCCGGATTTTCATGAGAGAAGCGCAGCGTATTCCCTTTATCCAGCTCGTAGAGCTGTTCGCCGCGAATCTGCGCGAATTCCATGCCGTCTGTAATCGGCTGGCCGCCGCCCCCGGCGCAGCCGCCCGGACAGGCCATCACTTCAACAAAATCATACGCGGTTCTCCCTGTGCGGATCGACTCCATCAGCTTTCTCGCGTTCCCGAGCCCGTTGACCACGGCCACCCGCAGAGTGCGGTCGGCAATGCAGAAGTTTGCTTCCTTCCAGCCCTGCATACCGCCAACCTCAAGGAACGCGTCGGGGTCGGGATTTTCTCCCGTCGCCAGGTAATATGCGGAGCGCAGGGCTGCCTGCATCACGCCGCCGGTGGTACCGAAAATCACGGCCGCGCCGGTACCGACGCCGAGCGGCATATCAAACTCCTCTTCCTCCAGCTCAGACACCAGAATATGCTCTGCGCGGATCATGCGGTCGATCTCGCGCGTCGTCAGCACCAGATCAACGTCCTGCCCCGCTCCGGCATCATTGAGCACCTTCTGCGCGCATTCGTCCTTTTTGGCAAGGCACGGCATCACAGAAATGGAATAAATCTGTTTCGGGTCTACCTTCAGCAGCTCCGCATAGTAGCTTTTGGCCACGGCGCCGAACATCTGCTGGGGTGATTTGGCGCTGGAAAGGTTGCCGACCATGTCGGGATACTGCGATTTGATAAACCGCACCCACCCGGGACAGCACGAGGTAAACATCGGGAACCGGGCGGCTTCGGGGTGGCCCAGCTTTTCCAGCAGCTCGCTGCCCTCTTCCATGATGGTGAGGTCGGCGGCGAAATTCGTATCGAAAATATAGCGGAATCCCATTTTGCGCAGCGCCGCAACAAGGCGCTTCACCGTCGCCTGCTCACGGGACAGGCCGAACGGCTCTCCCCACGCCGCGCGCACGGAGGGCGCAATCTGAACCACCGTGATTTTATCCGGGTCCGCCAGCGCGGCAAACGCTTTTTCAGTATCATCGCGCTCGCGCAGCGCGCCTACCGGACAGTGTGTGATGCACTGACCGCAGAGCGCACAGTCGGAATCCTCGATTTTCCGGTTCCAGGTAACGTCTACCGTTGTACGGGAGCCGGTATTCGCCACATCCCAGATATGCATACCCTGAATCTCATCACAGACCTGAATGCAGCGCATACACTTGATGCACTTGGAAAAATCGCGGATCAGCGGGAAGCGTTTGTTCCACTCTGAAACCGGCAGCTCGCGCTGATACGGCAGGTCGAGAATGCCGAGATCGTTTGCGATCCGCTGCAGGCCGCAGTTGCCGCTGCGCACGCAGGTGGAACAGTAGCAGTCGTGCTGTGAAAGAATCAGCTCGACAATCCCCCGGCGGGCTTCACGGACGCGCGGGCTGTTGGTGTACACCACCATCCCCTCTTCCACCCGGTTATTGCACGAGGCCACAAGCTTATCCTTTCCGGCCAGCTCGACCACGCACACCCGGCAGGCCCCGATTTCGTTGATGCCCTTCAGGTAGCAGAGCGTGGGAATATGGATACCGACGGAGGCCGCCGCATCCAGAATCGTGGAGCCTTCCTCCACCTCATACGCCTTGTGATTGATCGTAACCGTTACCATCTGTAAGCCCTCCCCCCTTTGAACACGCCATAGCCGAAGTGATCACAGCGCAGACACCGCGAGGATTCCTGCGCGGCTTCCTGATCGGTCATGCCGCTTTCCATCAGGTCAAAATCGTTCTTTCGCTCGTCAGATTCCCGCTCGGTCAGGTTCACCCTGCCGCAGGGGGTTCTGTCGTCCATATTGGCGGGGGGAATGACCACATCCGTCGTGATCTCGTGATGATATCCCAAGAAGTTATCGATATTGGCGCCAGCCACTTTACCGGCGGCCACGGCCTTGATCACCGTTGCGGGCCCGCTGACGCAGTCGCCGCCGGCAAACAGATTCGGAATATTGTCTACCCGGGCGCAGCTTTGCGCGATGATGCTTCCCCTGCTGACCGGCACGCCATATTCCGCAAACGGCCCATACTCCACGCTCTGGCCGATGGCCGATACGATCAGATCACAGGGAATCCGGCGTTCTTCCATATCCGCGTCCACCGGTTTCGGGCGCCCGGCGGAATCCATGTTGCCGATGATCTGGGGGCGGACCCACAGCGCGGCGACGTCGCCGTCTTCGGTGGCTTCAATCCGGGAGGGCGCCTGCAGACACAAAATCCGGCAACCCTCATTTGCGGCACCCTGCACCTCTTCCGGCAGAGCGGTCATGTCCTCCTCACGGCGGCGATAAACGATCGCGACCTTCTCCGCGCCAAGACGCACGGCAGAGCGGGCCGCATCCATCGCAACGTTTCCTCCGCCGATCACCACCACGGTTTTCCCGGCAAAGCCGGATTTCACATTGTTGCCGATTGCGCGCAGCATATCCACCGCGGAGAGGACCCCGCGGCTGTTTTCGCCCGGAATGCCGATCTTTCTGTCTGAATGCGCGCCGATCGCGATGTAAACCGCATCATATGTTCCCGTCAGGTCGGAAATTTCGATATCCTTGCCGACGTTGACTCCGGTTTTCACCTGAACCCCGGTAGAGAGAATCGCCTCAATATCGTCCCAGAGCCGCTCACGCGGCAGGCGATAGCTCGGGATGCCATACCGCAGCATTCCGCCCAGATGCGGCTGCTTTTCGTAAACGGTGACGCTGTGACCCATCAGGGACAGATAATAAGCGGTGCTCAGTCCGCCCGGCCCAGCCCCAATGACCGCCACCTGTTTGCCGGTTGCAGGCGCGCAAACCGGCGCGGAAACCTTGCCCGCGTGGTCGACGGCATAGCGTTTGATCCCGCGGATATTGATGGAAGCGTCGATCATGTTCCTTCTGCAGCGCGCCTCGCAGGGGTGCTCGCAGACAAACGCGCAGGCCGTCGGGAACGGATTGTCCTTTCGGATGAGCTGAACCGCGTCGGCATACCTGCCCGCGTGCACCAGGGCAATATACCCCGGGATGTCCACCCCGGCAGGACACAGCGCAACGCAGGGAACCGGCTGATTCAGGCTGCACGTACATCGGCCCGTCACAACGTGCTCCACGTAATCCTCGCGGAAGCCCCGGACCCCTTTGAGCACCATGTCGGCCGCCTCGTAGCCGATCGCACAGTCTGCCGACTGCACAATAATGGAGGCCGTCCGCTCAATCAAATCTATGGTTTCCATTGTAGCCTTCTGATCCAGCACATCCTCCAGCAGGTGTTCCAGCTGTGCAAGTCCAATGCGGCACGGCACGCATTTTCCGCACGTCTGCGCCCTGCAGATTTTTAGAAAGGATGCCGCCAGATCGACGGGACACAGGTTTGGAGGGCTGGCAATGATCCGGCGTTCCAGATCGCGGTAAAGCTTTTCGACAGTGGTTTGTGCTCTATTCGGTGTAATAATTTCAAGTCTGCTCATGTTTCTGACCACTCCCAATTCAGAAAATACGAAACTGCAACAATTATAATATAATTTCAGGGGAGTGTAAATGATTTTTCGGTAAATATTTATCAAACAAATTTGGCAATTATTCAAATTTTGTTAAAATTGCTGCAAACCTATCTCCTCAACTTGCTTTCGGGAGTATTCCCGGCGTTATACAGAAGAGCAATCCAAGGCGATTACCCACATAGACCAAGTACATTAAAAAATACAGACGAAACCCGGCGGACGAGCCATTGGCTCATCTGCCGGGTTTCCCACACGATCAATCCACGCTGATCAAACCACACAAAACAAATCTATCAAAAAGTGCTCTTTCCCGCTCGGGAGAACAGGTAAGGCACCCGCGCGGCAGGGTTTAAACCGCTTGAGAGACTGCCGCCTCTTTGGCTCTTCTTTCCTCCACACTCTTTTTGATGGTCGGAATCAACAGCATGCCGATCAGCATCATCGGCATCATGGTAAACATGGCGGGTACCATGCCCATCCCCAGCGTTTCGCCAAAGTAAGCGATGATCTTGGGCGACACCATATGCAGGCCGAGGTTCATGACACTGGTAAAGATCGAGAACATAAAGCCTTCGATCGATTCGGAGCAAAGCCGCATCAGGACAGCGTAGGTAATAACAGAAACGGCTCCTCTGGCGAATCCCATCGCAGCTTGGGCAAAAATAACCATAAAGGTGTTGTCCCAGTTCCCATTCACCAGCAGCCAGGGACACATCAAAACCCAGATAGCAACAAACAGAATGGCAAGATTCCTGTTGGTGAGGCCGCCGATTTTCTCTACAAGCTGCCCTACGACAAAAGCACCGGCCGCAACCGCGATGTATTGCGTCATCGTGGCCATTCCAAAAACCGCCGAATTGGTATTCTTCATCACCACAGGGCCGATCATGATCGCCATTCCCATAGCGCCCATAAAAAAGACCGCAAACAGCAAGCCCAGCCATGCGCCCCTGTTTCCAAACCCTATTTTGATAGCCGTTTTGATGGGGATCAGCTTTTCTTTCTCCTTGGTTTCGGGGAGTTCTTTGAACAGGAGAGTGGAAAACGCCTGACCCGCCGCGGCAACACCCAGGAAAATAGCGACGACACGCCAGCCGACGATACTCGGCAACGCACTGGCAAGCGCAACGCCTATCGCCATTCCCACATATCTGCCGCCGTTGGCAAAACCCTGCATTTTGCTGGTATGCTCATCCGGCGTAATGTCTACGGTCAAAGCGTCCGCCGTACCGTCAACAATCACAAAACAGATATTGCAGAGGATGAGGGCGCCAAGCCAGATTGCAGAATATGTAGTGATGGTAGAGAGAACGATAAAGGCGGGGATGAACAGGACGCCGCCCATGATTAAATACGGTTTTCTTCTGCCGAATTTCCCCACAGGCACTCTGTCGGACAAAAGGCCGGTGAACATCTTCAAATAGGTAGGGATTCCAGAGAGCGCGATAACAGTGGAAATCGCCGCATAATCCAGCTTGAACACATTCGTAGTGTAATGAACGACATAGACCTGAAGACCCGCAACATAAATACCCTGTAAAACATAGAAAAGCAGTTCAACATAAAAATAATAGTTCTTGAAATTGCGCTGTTTTTTCTGATCCAACGTCAATTCAGCGCCTCGATCAACAGTTTCCACAACTTCCATGGCTGACCCTCCTTTTATTTTGGAAAACGAACGTGGCTTTCAACCTTTCTGTAAAAAAACTCAAGCTCTAAAAACATGGTGCCGGCTACGCGCTCACCGCAAAACCCGCTGCCAGAAAGAAACTTGGTTCAGGACTGCTCCGGCGGCGGAAAAGCTTACAGCTCGCTGATGGCGCGGGGTTTCACATCGGCGGGGATGGGCGAGATATATTTCTTCCCTTTCATCCGGCGGACAAATTCCTCCTGAGCGGCTTTGAGCAGACTGTCGTCCTCAATGAGGTCGATGGCGGCTCCGGCCAGCACCTGGGCGGCATAGATAAGTCCCTTGTGAGCAGCCTCGCTGCGGCCGATCGCCACCGTCTGCCACGTGTGCGCCGGCGATTTCAAAGTCCTGCACGTGGCGGAGATTTGCGCCGTGGGCACATTCCAGCTGACGTCGCCCACATCGCTGGAACTGGGAAGCACCTTGATTTCCCGCTGGGCATTAAAAGGAAGCACCTGTGTAAAAAGTGCCTGCCCGGCCATTTCTTCCTCAAAGGCCTCCGCCTCCGCTTCCGTCACACCAACGCTGGATAGATTGGGCATGTTGGCCAGTGTGGCGTCCAGCGCCTTGCCAAGAGCCAGATCTTCGTCGCTGTAAACGATGGGCGGCGCCGAGAGAAGGTTTTGGTAAAGCACCGAGTTCAGAGCCTTATTGGGAATCATGTTGGCGCAGGACTTGATGAATTCGATTTCCACCTCGGTCTCCGTAGCCATAGCCATTCCTCTGGCGATTTGATTGACGCGCTGATAAATCTCTTCCACCTGTTCCAGTTTCGGCGCACGGATCAGATAGAGTGCCTCGGCCCTGGGCTGCACGATATTGGGGGAGAATCCGCCGGCATTTGTAATGGCGTAGTGGATGCGGGTTTCCTGCGGAACGTGCTCACGCAGGAACTGCACGCCCACATTCATCAGCTCCAACGCATCCAGCGCGCTGCGGCCATTCTGCGGCGCGGCCGCGGCATGGGACGCGCGCCCCTTGAATTTGTAAAGAATCTGGTAATTGGCAAGAAAATTGACGTTCGCAACACCGTTGAAATTGCCAGGATGCCAGGTAAGCGCGGCATCCAAACCGTCAAAGACGCCGCCGCGAGCCATAAAGGCTTTTCCGGAGCCACCCTCTTCTCCCGGGCAGCCGAAATACTTGACGGTACCCTGCTTCCCGTTTTTCTCCAGATATTCCTTCAAGGCGACGGCGGCCCCTAAAGAGCCCGCGCCGAGCAGATTGTGACCGCAGCCGTGACCGTTGCCCCCTTCGCAAACGGGCTTCTGTTCGGCGGCGCCGGCCTCCTGGCTCATTCCCGAAAGAGCGTCGAACTCACCGAGGAAGCCGATCACCGGGTGACCCGACCCCCAAGTGCCAATGAACGCGGTGGGAATCTCTGCCACACCTTTTTCAACACGGAAACCGAAGCGTTCCAGCGCTTCGCAGATGCAGTCCATCGACTGGAATTCCTGGAAAGCGGTCTCGGCGTAGTCCCAGACATGGTCGCTCACATCGTTGAACACCGCCCGGTTTTCCTCAAGGAATTCATACACTTGCTTTTTTTCCACAAAATAACCTCCTTTTTCAGGTTGCATTGTCTTTACACGCAAAATGCGCAAAAAGAGAAGGGAAAATCCCCTTTTTCCTGTATCAGGTTTACCATAGAAACGCCGGACTTTGCAGCTCTGAAAACGCATATCTGGGGATTTGATTTTACTTATAGGTGCTTTTATGATATAATGCATTAAAGTCAGATTCGGCAAATTACGGGGGTGGTTATATGACGTTCAACCAGTTGCGTTATGTGGTGGAAGCGGCTAAAATCGGTTCGATTTCAAAAGCGGCCCGGCTCCTGTTCCTGACCCAATCCAATCTGAGCAGTACCATCCTCTCCCTTGAAAAAGAGCTGGGGATCAAACTGTTTCTTCGAACCCAGGATGGCATTCGGCTGACCGATCAGGGGGAAATGTTTATGGTGCATGCCCGAAGCATTCTGAGCAGCTACGATGAATTGATGCAGCTGAACGTCCCCAAGGAGAAAGAGTGCTTTCATATCGGGGTGCTTTCCTCTTCTTCCTTTTGCACCAATGCCTTTGCCAAGCTTTGCAGCCGCTATTACGATCAAAAAGACCTGCACATGACCATGCAGAACTGTGACCTTGACCACTCCGTCGATTTGCTCCGCACCGGTCAGATCGATCTTGAGGTGATGATGGCAAACTTCTCGGCCAAATATCATCTCCACGAGTTTCGCGACCAAAAAAAGATTCAGCTGGATGTTTTAGGCGCCCTGCCCGTCAATGTCCTTCTGCGCAGGGGGCATCCCTTATTGGCTCATTGCGATCCGGATGATCCGGGAAAGGACTTTGATTTTCAGGCATTGGCAAACTATCCCTGTGTGGATTATGTGAAAAAACAAGACGGCACGAATCTTCTGACCACAGTCATGCAGGAAACCCGCACATTTCTTCCAAACAGCGCGATCAATATGATTCTGGTTACCGACCGCGATCAAAAAGACGGCATTCTTCTCAGCACGGATGCATTTGCGCTGGGCATATCGCGGGCCCCATCCCAGCGAAATCAGGATACCGTTATCATCCCTCTCCCCGGCTGCGTCGTTGAACTCTGCCTTTGCACTTCGCCGCTGTACCCTGCAAGCAGATTTATTCCCGAGTTTCGCTCGCTGTTGATCGACGAGCTGATGCTCAGCCCGGAATTTCAGCCCGCCTGCTGATAAAAAAAGAAGAGCTCCGATCGAAACAATTTCGATCGGAGCTCTTCTTTTTTTATCATTTCATACACAGGTGCACGGTTCCGTTTTTGCCGCTGTTACCGGATGAAATTGGTCATCGCACGATCTTCCTCCTCCGGGAAAGGTACATGCTCTTTGCCAGCTTCAATGACCTTGAGAAGCCATGCCATACATCGGGCATTTTTGCGGATGGTCTGGATGCCCTCTTCATCCCGGAGCACCTCTCCCGGATTCATTCCGTATCCCACCGTCCAGTACTGGGACGGCGGTGTGACCGTCTCCGCCAGATTCAGATAGTTATTCAGCTGGTGTACCACATCTACCCCGCCGGCACGCCGCACAACCGCGACAGAGGTCGCCACTTTATATTTGAAATATTCCGAGCTTGTGAAAAACACCCTGTCCAGAAAGGACTTCATGGTTCCCGCAATTCCGGCGTAATAGGTGGGAGAGGCCAGAATAAAGCCATCTGCCTCACGCATCTTTGCGGCAGTTTCATTTACGATGTCGTTCTGATAAACACACCGGTTCTGTTCGGAAGTGGAACAGTAGCCGCAGGCAATACAGCCATGAATGTTCAGGCGCCCGACCCAGATCACTTCAACCTCTATCCCCTGCCGCTCCAGCTCTTTTTTCATGATTTGCAGGGCATGACCTGTATTTCCGTCCTGATTGGGACTGCCGTTGATCGCTATGACTTTCATCATCTCTCGCTCCTTTCTTTCTTCTGTGAACAGTATAGCACTGATAGTGCGCTCTAAGTCAATAGGGGGCACACAAAATACTGCACCCCTGACGCAGAGTAAAACGGGAGCGATATTGTATGATCCATCTGCCACGATTCGGAGTGATCCCGGCAATTGACGGTATCATAAAAACTGCTGTAAAAACGAATCCGGCCGCATCCACCTTACGGTGACGCGGCCGGGAGCCTTGTTTTAGAAAAAGCGTTCTTCCGTTTCATCCAAGCGGCCTGTATCAGCCGCCGACGGTTTTTCCAGAATAAACTTGGAAACCTCCTGCTGCAGGGCCTGGGCCTGCGCCGCCAGCTCTTCGCTGGAAGCGGAGCTTTCTTCCGCCGTGGCCGCGTTGTTCTGAACCACAGAGGATACCTGCGACAGCCCCAGCGTGATCTGCTCGATCGCGCTGGCCTGCTCCACAGAGCCGCGCTCGACCTGCTCGATCGAAACGCTGATCATTTTTGCCTGTTCGCCCGCCTGGGAAAGCACGCGCGAGGTATTCTCCGCGATCTCGCCGCCCTCTTTGACGGTGCCCCCGGCATTCTGAAGCAGAACGGCTGTCTGCTTGGCGGCCTCCGCCGATTTGGCCGCCAGGTTGCGCACCTCATCCGCCACCACGGCAAAGCCCTTGCCCGCCGTACCGGCCCGCGCGGCCTCGATCGCCGCGTTCAGGGCGAGGATATTCGTCTGGAGCGCGATATCTTCGATCACCTTGGTAATGCTTGAAATCTGCTCCGATGATTCGCGGATCTCATCCATCGCGCGGGTCAGCTTCTGCATCTCTTCATTGCTCTGCAGGATCCCCGCGGCGGCCTGCGTCACATATTCCGTAGCCTGCCGCACGTTCTGCACGTTGGCCTCCGCCTGCTGGTCGACGGTCGCGATCGAGGCCGTCAGCTCCTGCACGGTGGCCGCCTGCTCAGAGGCGCCCGCGGCCAGGGCCTGCGCCGCCGCAGACACCTGCTCGGCCCCGGTATTGACCTGCTGCGACGCGACATCAATCAGGGAAAGCGTTTGATTGAGCGAGCTGGAAATCTGAACCAGCGCGGTCTGGATCGGCGCGAAGTCACCCACATATTCCAAATCCATTTGCACGCGCATATCCCGCTGCGCCATCTGATGGAGCTTTTCCGAAATATCCCGAATATAGCTCTGCAGAGACGAAACGGTCGACCGCAGAGCGTCCGCCAGAATCCCCAGCTCATTCTTCGCACGGTATTCCAGCGCAATGTTCAGGTTCCCCTGCGCGAGCTGCGTCGCGACCTGCGCCATTTCGTCCAGCGGACGCGAAATGGTGCGCCTGACGAACAGCAGCAGAAGCGTGATCGCCAGCAATACCAGCAGAAGCTCCAGCACAACGGAAATCACCGTGGCGTTGCGCATTGCCGCGTTGGATTCCTCCAGAGAAAGACCGGCGAAATAAATACCGATCGCCTGATTATTGGAATCCACAATTGGCTGATAGGCGGTCGCGTGGGGAACGCCCAGAATATCGGCCGAGCCGAAATACTGCGACTTTTCGTCGAGTACGGTTTTGGCGATTTTCTGATCCAGCTTTGTGCCGACGGCGCGCTGGCCGTTGCTGATGATCGTGGTATTGACACGCTCGTCCCCCACAAAAATAGTGAACTCGCTGCCGGTCATGCTTTTCATTTTGTCTACGAACTCGGTGTTCACCAAAGAGTACCCGGTTGAGATCGCGCCGATAATCTTACCCGAAGAATCCTTGACGGGCGAGCCGGTGCGAATGGCGAGCTTGATATCGGCGCCGGTTTCGGTAACCGTCGCGGTTTCTCCCTTGAGCGCCTTTGCAACGTTGGCCTGGCCCGTTACCGAATCGCCCGTTTTATCGTCGAGGGTGCGCGCGATCACGACCCCCTGGCCGTTGACAACCGTTACAAAGTCCACATCTGTGGCCATTTGTTTCATGGACTGACTCACCGCCGTTTTCACAGCGGCGGCATCGCCAAGCTGCACCGCATGGATCACCTCTGCATTGGCGGCAAGGTGTTCGGCGGCCGCGGCGGACTGTGTTTCGTAGTCCTTTATCATGGAATTCATGGTGGTAAGCGCCATCTGGCTTCTTTCGGTATCGATCTGATTGATGACGTTTCGATTGCTGGCCGACATGTAGAGCACCGACACACTGCCCACGATAAGAATGGCACAGGTCGCAAACAAAGCCAGCTGGAACCCGATTTTGCGAATCATCGGCAGCTTACCGGGGGTACCGGGGCTTTGCGGCATGTGTCTTGACGTTTTCATTGATTTGATCATACAAATCTTCCCTTTCAAAGGTGTTTTTTATGAGATATACAGGCAGACAGTTTCACCGCCGGGTGCGCAATAAAGCGTTTAAAAATGCTTTTCTGGCAAAGCTGAAATTTCTTCTTCGACAAAAATCGACATTCCAAATATTAACAGCTTTATTATACAGGGAGGGCATTTCCAGTGTCAATCAGAAGCAGAACGCAAAAAGGACCAAACTTAAACGCGTAAAATAAAAGAATAATAGTCATTATTATCAAAATGTTTTTCTTTCCACCCTTTTGGAAAAAATTGCCTTGCAAACGGGGTGAAAATACATCACCTTGATGCGTTTATGAGGGGTGCAAGGCGGTGCGGAATGCCCTGCCGCGGGGCACTCCATTGGGAAAGGAGATCAAAAAAGCCCCCATCGCCGCCGGATTTCTTCGGCAGAGATGGGGGCTCCCCTGTATTGTGTTAACGCGGCAGACCTGCCGCCTGCTCGAGTTCTGCTCTTTGTTTCTGCCAATAGGCCGCGTCCTCTTGCGTGATTTCCCGGATCACCCGGCAGGGATTCCCGACGGCGATCACACCGGCGGGGATCGATTTTGTGACTACGGACCCAGACCCGATAATACTGCCGCTGCCGATCTCGACGCCGCCGTTGATCACCGCGTGCCCGCCGATCCACACATCGTCCCCGATGGTGACGGGGCTGCCGTATTCCAGCATATCTGCCCTTACCCCTGCATCGATGGGGTGCGAGGGAGTATAGATGCCGACCTGCGGCCCGAGCAAAACGTGATTGCCGATCGTCACGGGGCAAACGTCTAAGATCACGCAGTCAAAGTTGGCGTAAAAGTGGTTCCCGATCGTGATTTGACTGCCGTAATCACAGCGAAAGTTCGGCTCGATGTAAATATGTTCCCCAATCGACCCAAGCATTTCTTTCAAAAGCTGCGTGCGGTACTCGAATTCATCCTCCCCTGTGTTGTTGTATGTCCGCAGCAATCTTCTGACCCTGCGCATGTCTTCCCACAGCTCTTCATCGCCGCGGTACGTCATTCCCCGGATCATTCGCTCTTTCATGCTCAGCATTTCGCTTGTGCTCCTTTCCCAATTTGAGTTTCACGACAGGTGAATGTTTTCCACAAGAGTCGGCGGGCTTTCCCCCGCTCTTTGCTGAATCAGGAGTTCCATCAATGAGGAAAGCAGACTGCTTTTGGTGATCAGCTCAAAGCCTGGGCCGTCTTCCCGCCGGGTAATCCGCAGGGCCTGCAGAACCGCTATTTTGTGATGCCGCTCCGGCTGCAGTCTTACCGCATATTCTACACCATCCACCGTCATGCTGACAACATAGCTTGCGCTGAGCGGTTCGGCCTGCGCATTTTTCAGTAAGGAGTTGCGGAGGGTTTCATATTGATTTTCTTTTAGCTGCCGAATGATCATAAACATGCTCCTTTTTATGATGTTTTCCGACAGTGCTTGAAAGGAAGTGCGGCGCATGCTATACTATTTACACTGCATTTGCCTTATGGCATCTGTCGGTTGTGTGGGAAGTGGCGGTTTGCTTTGCTGGGTGAGCGCCGCTTCCCTTCATTTTTTGAGGTCGTCATGTATCTTTTCAATTCCTTTGCGCACAACATCTGACCGTGTTATTTTCAACTCTTTCGCACATTCTTCAAGTTTTGCCATTGATGTATCATCAAGGCGGACACGGAACATTGTATGCTTGGAATCGGGCGATACCGGACGTCCGATTTTCTTTTGCGACATACGCACCTCCTTCCTGTAGCTACAACAATCACATTCCTGTAGCAACGAAAAGTCAAGTGAAATTACGCCGCTTCCTTTCATTTTTTGAGGCTTTTATGCACAAGTTCAATCCCTTTTCGCACGACATCCGATTTGCTGATTTTCAGCGATTCGGCGGATTCCTCCAGTTCTTGTACACTCTTATCATCCAGCCGAACCCGGAACATCGTATCTTTTGGATTGTCCGTTGGCCGCCCCATCTTTTTGGGTTCGCTGATAGTCTCACCTCCTTTTGTGGCGACAATGCCATTACAAGTTATGCAACTACAAAAGTCAAGTGAATTTGCATCGCTTCCTTTCATGATGTTTTCGACAGTGCTTGAAAGGAGCTGCGGCGCATGTTATACTATTTACGCTGCATTTGCCTTATGGCATCTGTCGGTTTTGGGGAAGTGGCGATTTGCTTTGGAGAGTGAGCGCCGCTTCCTTTCATTTTTTGAGGTCATCCTTTAACTTCTTAATCCCACGCCGAGCAGCTTCCGCTTTTGTCACCCGTTCTTGTTCGCAATAGGCTTCTAACGCTTCACTGCTTTCGTTATCTAAACGGATAAAGAGCGTTTTGTCTTTCGGATTATCGGTGGGACGCCCCATTTTCGGGTTCGCCAAATGTTCACCTCCTTTTGATATACAAAAGTATAACACTTTTGTATATCAAAAGTCAAATAAAATTGCATCGCTTCCTTTCATGATGTTCCCGACAGTGCTTGAAAGGAGCCGCGGCGCATGCTATACTATTTACGCTGCATTTGCCTTATGGCATCTGTCGGTGTTGGGGAAGTGGCGATTGCTTTGACGAGTGTGCGCCGCTTCCTTTCATTTTTTCTGGAGCTGGTCATACAAAGTATCAATGCCTTTTCGCAAAACCTCTGAACGGGTCATCTTCAGTTCTTTCATACAAAATTCCACTTTATCCAAAGTTTCATTATCAACCCTGACTTTCAGGTCATGCTCCAAAGGCTTCTCTGGATGAGGCCCCGGCTTCTTACGTTCCCCCAAATGACCACCTCCTAACCTGGAACGCAAGATAATTATACATCTTGTGTTCCAAGTTGTCAATAATATCCAGACATAAAATCAGAGGATGCCCTGATGCAGGGTATCCTCTTGCTTTGTGCCTGTTGTAATCGGTGCGAAACAGAAAAATAAGCGAAGCCTAAGACTTCGCTTACTGAACAAATACGCATAGAAACACCTGATACGATTCTTTTCTGCTGACGCTCATTGCGCTGAAATGGAGATCGAATGATCTGTACGCGCCGCGCCGGTTACCTTCTGGATCGAGAAAATCTGCGGGGTCACGACAAGCATCATAGAGGTCGCGTCCGCAAAAACAAGAATGCCGTACTCGTTGATCGTAATATCGCCGGAAGCGCTTGTGGTGGGGCCGGTGGTAAACGATATGCTGTCGCCCACCGCAACATAATCATGAATGTTCTTGATCTGATCCGTATCGCAGTTCTGCGGGAACGGATCGGGAGGAGTCAAATAGGTAATGGAGCTGTCATAAACGCTGTCCGGAAAATAGAGAACCGTTATTTTATCGATGCTGAAAGCGACCGGCTCATCCCCCAGCAGCAGCATGGGGATGCTCCCGGCGTCAGGCGATCGATACAGGGAATTGATCGGCCCGGTGATCGTCGCAAGCCTGTTGGAAAATAGGCTGACCGATGCGCCCGGGTAGAGCGTTACGATCTGTTCCAGAACATGCGCGAACTGATCCAGCGCGAAGCAGCGGCTGTTGTCCGCCGCGCCGCCGCCGCTGTCGACGGCAGAAATCCGCAGATTGGCTTTTGATGAAATCATACCGGAGAAAAAGAGAGTCGCACTCGACATATTCACCAGCGAAAAAGTAACCGGGGCGTCGTCGATATCCAGAACGGCGATCCCGCCCATATTGCCTGTTTTATTGGGCGAGTTGCTGTCAAATACCTGGCCTTTGTCCGAGATCAGCCGAACAGTAGTACCCGGCGAGCCGGAGGTGGACTGGATCGACACCCACCAGTCGACGATATACAGGCCGTTTTCGGGAATCGTGACAACGCCTGTCACCGGATCATAACCGAGATTCCCGGCCGAGCTGATCACTTGATCAAAGATAAAATTGCCGCTGTCTAAAATGCTTGTGACACTGTTTTTTTGGAGCTGCAATACTGTACTGGCCATCACTATCACCTTTTTATTTCGTTTTGATCGCCCTCCTCTACCATATGGTATGTGCTGTAATTCAAAAAGTTAAGAACGGCACGCAAAGACAAGGAACACGGCGCCGACCGGCGGATTCGGCCGGTCAATCGCGCGCAGCGTATTTTCCGTTGATGAAATGAAAGTCGCAGCACGCCGCGCCTTCCCCTAGGGTTCCGCTGCGCTCAAACCGGATTTTCGGCAGCAGCCCCGAGAAAGCCGTGGTATCATTCTCGCAGTAAACCGTGCAGAGCTCAGGGCACCCATGCTGCCGACAGGAATCCCAGTACAGACATCGGTGCAGATTAAAGTGGATTTCTCTTCCGCTGTTGCTCACCCATTCCGTTTCCCAGCCCTCCGCCGGAAAATTCTTGCTCATGTGCGATTTTACGCCCATGCGGTACAGAAGAAACGCAAACGGGATGTGCGCCATCTGGGCGCTGCTCTCTTTCTTGATCAGCGCGGCTTTCTGCGTTTCGCGCCGGACGGCGGCCAGCGCGTCGCTCTGGGGGATGCCCTCCGCCAGCAGCGCTTTGTAATAAGCCATTGCCGGGAACAGCTTGCCGCGCATGTGCTCCGCGATCGCGGGATTCCCTTTATCATCCGCCCGCGCCACCAGCTCGTGATACAGCTCCTCCGCCCTGCCATAAATGCGTGTTCCCATGGGATCGGCGAATTCCTGTTTGCAATCCTCCCGCAAAAACGGAAGATTTGTTGACTCAAACGCTTTCATCATTCGAGGTCTCCTCTATCTTCTCAAATATTTCGCCGGCGTGCTTTTGCAGGACATCCGCTTTGGTCACAGCGATCCCCCACTTTTCGTCGCCCAGAACGATCAGGGTATCGCCCGCCTGAATCCCGAACACCTCGCGCGCGTCCTTCGGAATAATAATCTGCCCGCGTTCCCCCACCTTTACGGTACCAAAAATATAGTGGCCTTTTGGGATTTCCATTCCTATCACCTCGTCATATAATACATACTAATATGAATAGTATGACGGATAAAAGAAAATGTCAAGGCTTCCATCAAAAAAGCCCCGCATCGTTACCGAATGCTTCCGGTAACGATGCGGGGCTGCTTTTTTATCTTCGCCGAAGGATTCTGCTTTCCTGCGAAGGATGGGATTCCGGAATATCGATTGTGCCTTAACCTAATTCCTGATCGATCGGGATTTCGAGAAACGAGAACAGCAAGCTGCTTTTGATCATCAGCTCAAAGTCTGAACTACTCTCTTCGGTCAACTCGCAGAGCCTGCAAAACCGCCCTTCTGTTATCCCTCTCCGGCTGCCGCTTTCCCGCCTATTCTGCACCACTGATTGTCCTATGACAAGGCGGCCCGCACTCAGTGGCCCGGGCATTTTTCATTATTCCAGCAGCGACAGAAAGTCAGGTAAAAATGATATGATCCTATTTTGAGATATAAATAATAATGATTCTAATTATATTTTTATTTGTATTTGTATTCAAAGAAGTCTCATGATATAATCAACACAATCATCAGATACGGCTTTGCCGTACCGAAGCGTTCATTGCGTCACCTGCCGATTAGCCTGGTGATAAAATGAACACAATAGGCCATCAACAGAATTTCTTGATTCGGATAAGGAGGTTATAAGATGAAGGGTTTTGGTGTTTTAAAAATTAACGAAGTCGGCTGGATCGAAAAAGAAAGGCCGGTTTGCGGTCCTTTGGACGCAATTGTCCGGCCGACAACACTGGCGCCTTGCACGTCAGATGTGCACACTTCTCATGGCGGCGCAGGAGCCGAGGGCAAAGATAACATGATTCTCGGCCATGAGGCGGTAGGCGAAATTGTCGAGGTCGGCGAACTGGTAACGCGTTTCAAGCCGGGCGACAAGGTCGTTGTTGCGACAACAACACCGGACTGGATGCAGCCGGGAACACAGGGCAGATATCATCAGCACGACACAGGCCCTTTGCATAGCTTCAAATACACAACGACAAAGGATGGCTCGTTTGCAGAGTTTTTCCATGTGAATCACGCCGACGCCAACATGGCATTTTTACCGGAGGGTGTGACGGAAGACCAGGCGGTCATGGTAGTGGATATGATGTCCACAGGCTTCCATAGCGTTGAAAACGCAAGAGTGACCTTTGGAGACACCGTTGTCGTCATTGGAATCGGCCCGGTTGGGCTGATGGCGATTGCCGGGGCAAAGCTTGCCGGGGCAGGAAGAATCCTTGCGGTAGGAACGCGGCCCAATTGTATTGAAATCGCAAAAAAATATGGAGCTACCGATATCATCAGCTATAAAAAAGGCGACATTGTGGAGCAAATTGTGACGCTGACAAACGGCGATGTGGATTCTGTCATCATTGCCGGCGGAAACAAAGACAGCCTTGCCCAGGCAATCGCCATGGTAAAAGCGGGCGGAACCGTGTCGAATGTCAATTATTACGATGTCACCGATGTTTTGGCGTTCCCGGCCTATTTGTGGGGGCTTGGCATGAAGAATGTAGACATCCGCGGCGGATTCTGCCCCGGCGGTGCGCTTCGTATTGAAAAACTGCTCAAGATGATTCAGTACGGCAGAGTCGATACCTCCTTATTGATCACTCATACCTTTGAAGGCTTTGAGAAGATTGAGGATGCATTCAAGCTGATGGCCGAGAAACCCAGTGATTTGATCAAGCCGGTGATTCATATTAAATGGTAATCCCCAGTTTAGAGCTGTAACCCAAAAAGAAGAAGCGAATCAATGATAAATTGATTCGCTTCTTCTTTTCCATTTGTCGCAAAACGGACGCGGGAAATCACATCGTCATTGTTGATAGCACTTTTTCCCGGACAGGATCATCATGCATTCCTTCTTGGGATTGATCTCAGGCTTTATAACCTTCTCCTCCCAATCCGCCGGTGCAACCTCTTCGATTGAAATGGTGATTGCTTCCTGCGGGCAGCCCCAGAGCTCCAAAAGAATCTCGTTGATTTTCTCGACAACGGCTTCTTTCGTTTCCTGATCCTTGGGGAATGACTTGATTGCAATGTAAGGCATCATAAAAGCTCCCTTCAAATGAATCCTCAAATTTCTGTTTGCCGGCGAATACAAGTGCCGTTGCATCCATCATATCATGTTGTTTTGTATAAAAAAAGACAGATTTTGCCTTTTTCCACGGCGCGATAGGGACATTTTTGAAACCGTGGTGAAGTGGGACGATATGGTTCGGCAGGCAGCGAGGCTCCGCTGCCTGCCGATCTGGTTGTATGCGACCCCCTGGCAAGTGCCCGGCGTTTCTTGTTCCACTTGCCGTTCGATAACGCTGTCCGGCAATCCGATATCTTTGCCTGATTTGGCCGTGCTTAATAAGTTTCTGTATGAATCTTTGCCTGATCCACTTCGTCTAATTGATGTGCAGGCATTGTCCCACTCGGATATCCCACCGCAATAATAGAAAGCACTGCCATATGCTCCGGAATCCCAAGGAGTTTACGCACATACTCTTCACTGCTCATTCCCTGATTGGATTCCCTTAACCGAATCTGCACCCAGCAGGAGCCAAGCCCTAATTTCTCTGCTTCCAGCTGCATAATGACAGCGGCGATAGAGGCGTCTTCTATCCAGGTATCGGTTTTTTGTGTATTGCCCAATACCACAATCGCAAGGGGTGTCTTCGGTAAAAACGGCTGATTGGGCTGCCGGCAGTCGCCAAGCTTTTGAAGCGTCTCTTTCTTTTCGACCACCACAAACTCCCATGGGCGGGTATTCTTCCCGGTGGGCCCCAGCTGTGCTGCCTGAAGAAGCTTTTCTTTTTTCTCCGCTTCCACAGCCTTGTCTTCAAATTTTCGGCAGCTTCTTCTTGTAAGCAACAGATCCAACATAAATTTTTCCTCACTTTCTTACACCTGTAATACAATTATAGTACAAAATTAGTATAGTACAATAGGGCAGAAAAAACTGATATAGTAATAAAAACACACTATTTAGAGTTGAGAGATATAAAACAAGGAAAACGGTACAGGTGTCGTACAAGTGTCGTGTGAGCGTAAATTCAGATCTAAAACCGCAAAAAGAAAACCCGCGCAATCACCGGAATCATCCGGTAACTACGTGGGTTTTCCTCTTTGGTGCGGCTAATGGGACTTGAACCCATACGAGATAACTCACACGCCCCTCAAACGTGCCTGTCTGCCAGTTCCAGCACAGCCGCATTTCTGCAAAATGATAGTACCGAGCAGGCGCGGAGCCGACTCGACGAACAGTATTATATCATTCCGGAGAAAGACTTGTCAACTAAAATTCGCTTTATTTCAAAAGTTTTTCGACAAGAACGCCGTATTCCTCGTAAGTCATCATGCTGTTGAGCACTTTCAGCAGCGCGTTTGTCGCAAGATGCTCCGGCAGACTCAGGTGTTCCAGCAGCAGTCTGCGGTTCTGCGCGCTGTTTTCCCCGCCGGTCAGGCCGTCGCGGAACAGGTCGGCTTTTTCGATCTTTCGCACCGCCGCGGGAGTCTCCCACTGCGAAACGGATTCTTCTTCACAAAGCACGCCCGCGCGGTCGAGCGCCTCTAAAATCTGCTGCTTCGAGACACCTTCCACCCCCAGCTTGCCCTCCTTAGAGCCTTTTACCTTGCGGCGCTCTTTGCCCAGAACATCCGGAATATAGGCATGCTTGATGTACTTTTCGGGGATCGCGCTCATCAGGTGGTGGCGGATGAGAAAGCCCGCGGAATCGCTGTCGGTCAGAATCAACAGGCCGCGCGTTTCCGCCATGCGGCGGATCAGCGCCATCTGCCGCTCATCTTTAAAAATGCGAAAGCCGCGCGTTTCGATAATCAGGCCGTCGATGATCGAAGAAAGCTTGATTTTATCATACTTTCCCTCCACGATCACAGCTTCTTTGATTTTGATCAAGTGATTCGCTCCTTCTCGGCAATCAGCAGCAGCCGGGCAATCAGCTTCTCCATTAAAATCCGGTCCCCGGTGCGCGAGCTTTTCAGCCCGATGTCGGTTTCCAGCAGTACTTCAAGGCTCTCTCTCAGTTTTTCCAAAGAAAGGCCTTTCATGTCACGCTCCGCATTTTTCAGGCGGAATTCCTTTCCCTTATACGGAAAATAATTTGCAAGCTCCGCCGGGCTGTGGCCGCCCTGCACGCATGCGCGCACGCGGTATAAATCCACATAGGCCGACGACAGCACCGCCAGTACCGCCACCGGCTCTTCCCGCTGCTGGTACAGCAGATCGAGCAGAGAATACGCCTTATCGTACTGCGCAGACACCAGCGCTTTCGAGAGCAGGAACACTGTCGTCTCCAAGTTTTTCACCGCAACGCGGTCGATCGCCGCGCGGGTGATCGCACCCTTGCCTATGTAGGCGCAGAGCTTGTCCAGCTCGTGGAACAGCGTTTGCAGCTCTTTGCCGCACTGAGAGATCAAAAAAGCCGCGTCCTGCCGCGAAAGCTCGCAGCCGCGTTTTTCCGCGTAGGCGCACAGCAAGCGCTCGAGCTCGGCCCCATCGCGCGGGCGCACCTCGACCACCGTGCCCTGCTTTTTGACCGCAGTGAGCCATTTTTTCCACGCAGCGGATTTTTTCATATCCATCTCAAGCGTCAGCTGAAACACGAGCAGCACCGTGGTTTCGGGTAAGTTTTCCACCAGCTCGTACAGCTTACTTAGCTCGCGCGCGGGCAGCTTTTCCACATCCAGATCGGTAATGACAACGTACTTTTTTTCCGCCATCATCGGCAGAGCTTCCGCCGCGTCGGCTACCTTGTCGGCCAAAAGGCCGTCGCCAGAAAAGCGCTGCACGTTAAAATCCGCAAAGGGCTGTTCTGAAGCTTTCTTCAGCAGCCGTTTCAGATAGGCTGCAATCAGATATTTTTCTTCCCCATATAGAAAGTACAGGCCGTCCAGCTCCAGACGATCGGCGACTTTTTTCCACTGGGCTTCCGTAAGTTCCGGCATCAGACGTTCCTCCTCAATACAATCTTTCCTCCCGGTCGGGTATCGATCAGCACATGGCCGGCATCCCCGGTAGACGCCGACACAAGTCCAACGTCGCCGAGCCGAATAACACTAGCCTGCGCGGTTTCCTCCGACATCGACATCACCGTGACAAACGGCGACAGCATTTCCATCCGGCGCGGCAGATCGTCGGCAATCACAAAATCGGTCTGCCGCCACTCCGCAGGCAAGGCATCGGCGCGGCACTCTGCGGACGCGAGCAGAAACGTGATGCCATTGACCGAAATGCCCGTATAGCCCTGCAGGCCATCGGCATATTGCTCTATCTGAGCCATGTCCCACAGCTCGGTCTGTGCTCTGGTATCATAATAATAGACCTGCTCCGCGTTTTCCAGCTGTTTTTGCAGGAACTCGTTGTCCTGCCCGTTTTTCCACAACAGCACCTGTTTCGGTTGAAAAGACGAAATCAGCTCCGACGCAAGCAGGGCTTCTTCCTTGGAATCCCCCACCATTTGCAGATAATCGAGCTGCCGCACGCCCTGTCCGCGCAGGTAATTCCGCGCGGTAGACGATGTAAATCCGCCGCAGCCGATCACCGCGCCGTGCCCCTGGTGGGTGAGCACGACGCAGAGCCCGTCGCCCTCCTGAAGCACTGCGACCCGCGTGACCGACCGCATGGAAAGCTGGTAGGAAAACACGCCGCACAGCAGCAGAATCACGCTGAGCAGCGCCGCCGACCGCTTTGCTGCACCGGACGGAGGCCGGACGATCAGGATTGCCGCAAGAAGCAGAGAACCCGCAAGCCACAAATGTACAAAACCGTAAGACGCCGAAATGCTCGCATAAGGAATTTGCGCCAGCAGGCGCGCGCAGCCGATCATGTAATTCGAAAGCACTCCCGTGCCAAACGCGAAGGGCATCGCCAGAAACGGCAGGCCCACCACATAGATTCCTGCGCCCAGCGCCGAACACACCATCAGCAGTGTGGACGGCAGAATCTGCAGCACATTCGACACCGGCGAAATCAGCGACACCGTGCCGAACGACAAAATCAGAATGGGCAGCGTAAACACTGTGGCCGTGACGGTGGTGCACACGGCGGAATTGACGCCGTCGAGCAGAGCACGCCCGACGGGAACTGTTTCATACAAGGCGCGCAGGCGGGTACTGAGAGGCCCGGCACATAAAATCATGCCGAGCGTGGCGGAAAAGGACAGAAGCAGCCCCAGATCCGCCGCGGCATAAGGGTTTGCCGTACAGATCAGCAGCGCGGCAATTCCCAGTGAATTCAGGGAATCCGCCTGGCGGCGCACCACGATGCCGAACAGGTAAATCAGGCTCATAATGCCGCTGCGCAGCACTGAGGGTACAATGCCCGTCACCGCCATAAAGCCGAATACCCCGGCCATCGCGGCCGCGGCACCGGCCCTGCGCGGGAGCCGCAGAAGCCCGAGCAGCAGAAGAAAAAACTGCGCCATGGTCGTCATATGCAGACCCGAAACCGAGAGGATATGCGTCACGCCTGTCGTCTGAAAATCCGACTTCACCTGCTCGTCGATGCCGGAGGTATCGCCCAGCAGCACCCCGGCGGAAAGCCCGGCCTGCCGCGCGGGCAGCAGGCGGTACAGCGCGCCGGTCATACTGCGCCGCAGCGAAAGCGCCGCAAAGTACGGCGGCCTGTGCTGTGCGGAAGTGATTTTGACCGGCTCATACTCGTACAGGTATGCAAACAGCGTGATGCCCTTTGAGGCGTAGTAGGATGGAGAATCGAACCCCTCCCCACCCCTGGGCGTATAAAAATGCGCTTTGCCCTCAATGGTGTCGTAGGGCTCTACGTTCAATGCGTTCTGGGTGGAAAGGCGGATTTTTTCCACATACGGCGCACCGTCTGCGAAAATGCTCTGCACCCGGATGACATAATAATACCGTCCATAGGCGCTGACGGGCAGCTCGCAGACCGTACCCGTCAGTACAGCGTCGCGCCCGTTCATCTGCTGAGCGGGCAGCACCACTGCCTGAGCATACGCGTAAAACAAGCCGAACGCCGCCGCTGCCGAGAGCAGCGCCATCTGAACGGTATGAAGGGATCGGGTTTTCCGCACACATGCCAGCACGCAGAAGACCAGCGCGCACGTGCAGCCCATTAGAAGGGCGCCCGCCGCACCCAAATACACCGCCGCCGTTTGGGCCAGCAGGTAGCTAAAGCCGATGAGTGCGAAGGGACGCATAAAAACCCCTCCCGATACGCTTTTGGGATTACTTCAAGAACAGGGGAAGCGGCTCGAGGAAAATAATATCGTCGCGCTTTGCGGCGTCGCCCTCAGCCAGAACACAGGCACGGCCTACCACGTTGCCGCCGAATTCGTGAACCAGCTTCTCGATCGCGGCCAGAGATTCGCCGGTGCTGATCACGTCGTCGACGATCAGAATGCGCTTTCCGGCAAGATCCTTATAATCGTCCTCCGAAAGATACAAGTCCTGCACGTGATCTGTCGTGATGGATTTCACCTCGACATGGATGCAGTTGCGCATATACGCCTTTACACTTTTGCGCGCCACCACATAGCGGCGGCAGCCTCTGCGCGCCATTTCGTAGCACAGGGGGATTCCCTTTGTCTCTGCCGTGATGACCACATCGTGCTCAGGGCAGCGGGCCAGCAGCTCTTCCGCCGCACGCTCGGTGATCTCGACATCACCGAACATTACGAAACCCGCGATGTCGAGATGCTCGTCGATCGGGCAAATGGGGAGCTGTCTCTCGCACCCGGCGATTGTCATTTGATATGTTTCTGCCATAATTCTAGATACAGACCTTTCTTCTGATAAATTCAAAGGGATGCGAATCAGCCCGGAGGCCACGCCATAAACCGGCCGCCCAGCAGATGAAAATGCAGATGCTGCACGGTCTGGCCGCCGTCGTTGCCGCAGTTGTTGACCAGGCGGAAGCCGCCGTCAAGCCCGAGCTGCTTTGCAAGCTGCGGGGCCTTTTCAAAAACATAGGCGATGATCCCGCTGTTCTCCTCCGTGATTTCCCACGTGGAGGAAATATGCTGCTTGGGGATAATGAGAACATGCACCGGGGCCTGAGGGTCCAGGTCGTGGAACACGAGGATCTTATCATCCTCATAGACTTTTTTGCTGGGAATTTCGCCATTTGCGATTTTGCAGAATACACAATCCACCGAAAATTCCTCCTAACATTGAAACATATGCGATCTTATTTTGAAATAGATGTTGATTTTTCCCGTCTTTGGAGAGAGTGAAATACGCAGGCCGCCCGAAAATTACAAGACAGCAGGCGCCGCAAAGGAAGGAGCATCCTTATCGTATCATACTGAACTTTGCAGCATATTGTTACCCTGCGGGCACACAGCAGCGTGGAAAACAACATTGGAAACCCATTCTACGGCTGTGCCATTTCTCAACGGTTCGACTTATTTGAGCATCGCGGCGATGATTTCATTCGCTGCGGCGAGGGCTTCTTTAAGCTTTGAGGGGTCCTTTGCGCCAGCCATCGCCAAGTCGGGCTTGCCGCCGCCGTTGCCGCCTGCCAGCTTTGCCACCTGGCCAACGAGCTTGCCTGCGTGTACGCCGAGCTTCTGCGCTTCGGTTCCCGCCGTCGCGGCGATGGTCGCCTTGCCGTCGGTCACGCCTGCCAGAATCGCAACAACATCCGCCTGCTGGCTCTTGATCTGGTCGCACATGGCGCGAAGCGCATCCGCACCCGTGCCGGGCAGAACCGCGGTCATCACGCGAACGCCGCCCACCGGCTGAGCGCTTGCCAGCATGCCGCTAATGCGAACGGACGCGAGCTTTCCGGTCAGGCTTTCGATCTCGCGGTCTTTTTCCTTGAGCTCAACCGCGACCTGCTTTGCACGCTGCACCAGATCGGATACATTGTTTACCTTGAGCGCCGCGGCAGTCTCCTGCATCAGCTCGGTTTGACGGGAGAGCAGCGCCAGAACGCCGGTTCCGGTAACACCCTCAATCCGGCGGACGCCCGCCGCAACGGAGCTTTCGGAAACAATGCGGAACAGCCCAAGCTTCGCGGTATTGTCGATATGCGTGCCGCCGCACAGCTCACGGGAGAAGTCCCCGGCGCTGACCATGCGGACAATATCGCCGTACTTTTCGCCGAACAGCGCCATTGCGCCGAGCTTCTTTGCTTCCTCGATCGGCATTTCGCGGCACTCCACAGAAATCCCCTCAAGGATCGCCTGATTGACCAGCGCTTCGGTCTGCTGCAGCTCCTCCGGCGTCATCGCAGAGAAATGCGTAAAGTCAAAGCGCACATGCTCGTCATTGACAAGCTGACCGGCCTGCTCCACATGGGCGCCCAGCACACGGCGCAGCGCCGCCTGCAGCAGGTGGGCCGCCGTATGATTGCGCATGATCGCCGCACGGCGCTCGCCATCTACCTTCGCGGTGACGGTATCGCCCTCCGAAATGCGCCCGGCGGTGATTTTGCCGCGGTGCAGAAAAATGCCGCTGTGGTTCTTTGTGGTGTCGGTCACCGCAAATTCGGTGTCCTCCGCGGTGATCACGCCGGTGTCGCCCACCTGTCCGCCGCTTTCGGCATAGAACGGGCTTTGACTCAGCACCAGAGTGACCTCGTCGCCCACCTCGGCAGAATCCACGCGCTCGCCGTCTTTGATCACGGCCAGCACCTCGGCCTCGCTCAGCAGTGTTTCGTACCCTACAAATGCGGTGGCGGGAAGCTCTTCCGTGCCGTTCGCACCGCCTGCCCAGGCATCCGCACCCGCGTTCTTGCGGGCCGCGCGGGCGCGCTGCTTCTGCTCGGTCATCAGGCGGCGGAAGGTTTCCTCATCGACGGTCATGCCCTGCTCCGCAACGATTTCCTTCGTCAAATCGAGCGGGAAGCCGTAGGTATCGTTCAGACGGAACGCGTCCTCGCCGGAGAACACCTTGCCTTCCATCCCCTGCATCAGGTGATTCAAAAGCTGCAGGCCCTGATCAATCGTACGGGCAAAGCTCTCTTCTTCCACATGAATCAGCTTCACGATCATGTCGCGCTTTTCCGCCAGCTCGGGGTAAGCATTTTTATTTTCGGCAATCACGGTCTCCGCCACTTCAAACAGGAACGGGCGGTTGATGCCGATCAGTTTGCCGTGACGCGCCGCACGGCGCAGCAGGCGGCGCAGCACATAGCCGCGGCCCTCGTTGGAGGGCATCACGCCGTCGCCGATCATGAAGGTGGTACTGCGGATGTGATCGGTGATCACGCGCAGGGAAATATCGTTCTTGGAATCATCGCCGTAATGAATGTCTGCGATACGGCTGACATGTTTCATAATATTCTGCACGGTATCCACCAGGAACAGGTTGTCCACGCCCTGCATGATACAGGCCAGGCGCTCAAGACCCATACCGGTATCGATGTTCGGGTGATCCAGAGGGGTGTAGGTACCCTTTCCGTCGCTGTCGAACTGGGTAAACACCAGGTTCCAGAACTCCACATAGCGGTCGCAGTCGCAGCCGGGGCCGCAGGTGGGCGAACCGCAGCCGTACTGCTCGCCACGGTCAAAATGCAGCTCGGAGCAGGGGCCGCAGGGGCCGGAGCCGTGCTCCCAGAAGTTATCCTCTTTGCCAAGGCGCACGATGCGGTCGGGAGAAACGCCGACCTCTTTCGTCCAGATCTCAAACGCTTCGTCGTCGTCCTGATAAATCGTGACCCATACGCGGTCCGCGGGCAGGGCCATCACCTTGGTACAGAACTCCCATGCCCAGGCCGTGGCCTCGTGCTTAAAGTAATCGCCGAACGAGAAATTGCCGAGCATCTCAAAATAGGTGCCGTGGCGTGCGGTAATGCCGACGCGCTCAATATCGGGCGTGCGGATGCACTTCTGGCAGGTGGTCACGCGTTTTCTGGGAGGCGTCACCTCACCCGTAAAATACTTTTTCATCGGCGCCATGCCGGAGTTGATCAGCAAAAGGCTGTTGTCTCCGCTCGGCACCAAAGAAAAGCTCTTCAGCCGCAAATGTCCTTTCGATTCAAAAAAAGACAGATACTTTTCGCGAATCTCGTTCAATCCTGTCCACTGCATGATTCTTAACTCTCCTGTCTGATCGTAATTCCACTTGAAAAAGCCGTTGATTTCTTGCCCCCACCCACGGCGGCGAAAGAAGTCCCTGTTTTTCCATAAAGAAAGTCACCTTTCAAGTGAATTGACTGCAATTGAAATGGGTGCGCGGCAAACCATGGAAGCACAAAAAAACAGACCTCCACCGCCCGAAATGGGACGGAGAAAGCCCGTGGTACCACCCAAATTGCGCAAACCGCGCCACTCAAGCCCCTTAACGCGGGGAACGTCCGGATTCTTCACCCGGCGGCTGCGGGAGGGGCCTGCTGCCCGCTGCTCGCAAGGGCCTTTCAGCCAAACCGGCACTGTGCCGGCGGAACCCTCTCTCTGCTGCGAAACACGAAAACAGCTTCTTTCCCATATACGCCTTTTTTCTATCAAAATCGTTTTTATTATACTCCCGAATTCCAGCCGTTGTCAATTGGTTTTTGAGATCAGAGCATTCGCAATTTCCTGAAAAACCGGGGCTCCATCGCTGGCGCCCTGTGCGTTCTCGGAAAGCACCACAATGCCGTAGCGCGGGCTTTCGAGCGGGAAGAATCCCGTGTACCAGCCCTGCACGATCTCTTTGCTGCCTTCAAACTGCCCGGTCTGGGCTGTTCCCGTTTTCACCCCGGCCCCGCCGAGCACCGGCTTGCCCTTTTTCGCCGTGCCGTCCTCTACCGCCACGCCCATAAACTGCCGCAGTTGCGCCGCCGTGTCCTGCGACATCACCCGCACGGATTCCGCCTGTTTCGCCGCCTCTACATACTGCAGATTTTCATCCACCAGCCCTTGTACAAGGCTGGGCGGCGTATATAGTCCGCCAGAGGCCACCGCGTTCATCAGTCCGGCAATCTGCACCGGCGTCGCGGTCAGAACGCCCTGGCCAAACGAAAAATTCGCCAGCGCGCGCGGCACCAGAAGCTCGTCTTTCTCCGGCAGGTTCCCCGCCGCAGAGGCATAGCCCGGCGCTAAGGTCAGGCTCTGGCCAAAGCCGAGCGACTTTGCCATGCTGAGAAAGGTCTCGTTTGGCACCTGCTGCATCAGCCTTACAAAGTAGGTGTTGCAAGACTGCGCGATCGCGCCCTGCATATCCAGCGTTCCGTGCGCCTTGCCGTTATAGCAGTGGTACACGCCCCCGCCCACTTCAATTCCGCCGGTACAGGTAAAGGTGGTGCTCGGCGAAACGCCGCTCTCGAGCGCCGCGGCTGCGGAAACCACTTTAAACACGGAGCCGACGCTGTAAGCGGAAATCGCGCGGTTCAAAAGCGGGGAATCCGGATTATCCAGCGCCGACTGCAGATCGTTCGGCGAAAAATCCGGCAGACTGACCATCGCGCGGATTTTCCCGCTCGGCACCTCTGTAACGACGACAGCGCCCTTTTTCAGGTATTTTTTTGCCGACTGCTCCGCCAGCGCCTGAATCTCGGCATCCAGCGTCAGCACGACACCCTTTTTATTTTTGTTTGAGGTATCGGTTACCTCTTTATTCTCTCCCGGCAGAATCCGGTTGACCGCATCCACCCGGTAGCTGACTGCGACCTCTCCCGGATCGCTGGATAAAAATTCCTGATACGCCTTTTCAATTCCCGCTACGCCCGTGCCGCTCCCATCCAGATAGCCGATCACATTGGCGGCGATCTGTTCGCTCGTGCCATAGCGGCGGTTGGTTTCAAAGGTGTCGATCCCATCTGCCGAAACGGTCTTCGGCAGCCCCAGCAAAAACGGTTTCCCCTTCGTCAGAAGCGTATAGACCTCTTCCATCCGCGTGCGGGGAAGAACCTCCGCCAGTGCGGAGGCTGACTCCGGCGTAGGGTTGATCACAGCCGTATATCCCTTTTCAATTCCTGTAAGCGGATTGAGTTTTGTATCGTAAATGGTGCCTCGGCCTGATGCTACCGTCAAACGGTAGCTGCTTTGGCGGTCGGCGGTTTCGGCAAGCTGACTGCCCGTAGCAATGTGATACAGGTTCATCAGAAGCAGAAACATGCAGACCATAAAAATGGAAAAAAACGCTGCAACGCGCTTGCTCATCCCGAATCCCTCCCGTTTCTTAGCATATCCAGAAACAGGAAGCTTTAATCAGCGCAAAGCGGTACGAAAAACACCATATCCCGCTTAAAATTCCATTTTTCGAGCTTGTACGTTTCAGTTACTGCAAACCTACTGGGGAACCAGATCCCTCTGTTTTCCGGGATAGAAAAAACATCCGGAATTGCAGAAAAAGAAAAATAAAATTTGTTTTTGTTATTTAGGCTTCCTATGCGATTCACCGCTTTACATCGTCAATTGATTGATATATATTCATAGTAAAAGAAACTGAATGGCAGTTTCAGAACCTCGCATAAAGCGTGGAAACCCCACCCTGCGTGCAGATCAGAATTTCGGACCAAAGCGGAACAAACGCCGCCGGTTTTCGAAATGCTGATGCAGATCCAGCCAACGCCTTCAGGATTCGAAGGAGGAAAACAAGATGGGATTTCAAATCAATGAAGATCATTATCGGCTCATTTTCGAAAACAGTCAGGACGCGATTCTGATCACAAGCCCAAGGGGAAAAATCTACCGGGCCAATCCGGCGGCCTGCCGCCTGTTCCTAAGAACAGAGGAAGAGCTGTGCCGCGCGGGACGAGCCGGGATCGTTGACCTGGGCGACCCCAAGCTGGCGCTTGCGATACAGGAGCGCGAAAGACTGGGAAAAACCCGAAAGGAGCTGACCTTTATCAAAGGCGACGGCAGCAAATTCGTTGCCGACTACACCTCCGCACTTTTTCAGGACAAGGACGGCGTGCGGCTCGCCGTGCTTTCTATCCGCGACATGACAACCTACAAGCAGGCTGAGGCCAACCTGCGCAGAAGCCAGGAGGAAAACGAGTTCCTGGCGATGCACGATTTTCTGACCGGGGCACTCAACCGCAGAAGCTTTGTGGAGCTGCTGAGCGCTGAAATGAACAGGGCCCGGTGGGAAAACCTGCCGCTGACCCTTGTGATTGCGGATATCGACTATTTTAAAAACATCAACGACACCTATGGCCACATCGGCGGCGATGTGGTACTCAAGCGGTTCACGGAGTGCCTTTCATCAAATCTGCGCCCGCACGATTTTCTGGGGCGGTTCGGCGGGGATGAGTTTGTCATCTGCCTGCCGAATACAGACCTTGAGGATGCTCTGGCGCATTTGGAGCATCTTCGCCGGCAGGTGGAATATCTGGAGGTTTACCACAACTCTCAGCGGATCGAGCTGACCGCAAGCTTTGGGGCGGCGGTGTATCACAGAGAATTCGGGGTGGATACGGACGCCTACCTTGCCAGGGCGGACGACTTTCTGTACCGGGCAAAGCTGGTTCGAAACTGCGTGCGCAGCGAAATTTCAGAGAAGATTGGGTGATCCGGCTTTAAAAATCACAGTACAATATACAATTCCAGTCAATAAAAAGAGGCAGGACGGATTGCCGTCTTGCCTCTTTTTATTATTCATAATGCTTGATCAAAGCCTGCGTGCCCAAATCACCGTATCCGGCATCTTGCAGCTCTTTCGAATTGGAAAGAGTCTGCCGCAGAACAGCAAGGTCAAGGCCCACGGCATCAGCTTCTTCCAAAGCAAGCTTCATATCCTTGACAAAATGCTTTAAAAAGAACCCGGGAGCATAATCGCCGTCCATCATTTTAGGGGCGAGGGAGCTAAGCTGCCTGCTTGCGGCAGACCCGGTGGAAACAGAATCAAACACCGTCTGCAAATCAAGCCCCTGTGCCTTCGCATAGGCCAGCGCTTCGCAGATACCAGAAAGCGTACCCGCAATGATAATTTGATTCGCCAGCTTGGCGTGCTGGCCGCATCCGGCATTCCCGTGGTAGCGGATGTTTTCGCCCATCGCCTGAAACAGCGGCAAGCACGCTTCGTAATCTTTCTGTTCGCCGCCGACCATAATAGAAAGGGTTCCGCTGCGGGCGCCGCGGTCACCGCCGGTGACCGGAGCGTCTATCATATGATACCCTCTTGCGGTACCCGCCTCACTCAGTCTTTTTGCCAAAGCAGGGCTGGTAGTCGTCATATCGATCAGATATGCGCCGACGCCGGCGCTGCTTAAAATATTGTTTTCCGCAAAGTAGACTTCCTCAACATCCTTGGGAAACCCCACCATGGTGATAACCGCCTCGCATCCCTCGACGCAGTCCCGTATGGTTTCGTGAAAGATGGCTCCCTCATGAATAACATCCTCCACTTTGGCTTTTGTACGAGCATAAATATGCAGTTCAAAGCCCGCATTCATCAAATTGCGGACCATGGATTTGCCCATAATGCCCACACCAATCCATCCGATTTTCTTCATTGTCAGCCTTCTTTCCGATCACATTCAATGATTCAGATAACGATATCATCAATCAGCAAACCAGCTTATAAGTGTCTGCTCTACATTCTCGTAACCACCATGCAGATGATTCAATGCTCTCTCGGCCGCCAAAAGCTTTGCTTTTGTCTGCGGCGTGAGGTTATTATATCATCAATCAAGAGGAAATAGAGAAATGTTTTATTTTAGAAATTTCATCAACCGACGTCTCCGAAAAGAAAAGGCCCGATTCATGAGAAAAAGCCGCCCCACACGGGACGGCTTTTCGTTCGTTTCAGAAAAAATTACTGAGCGATCTCAACATTGGCAGCCTTCAGCTTGCCATTGCGAGCGTCGGTTTCCACTTCAAAAGTGACCTTCTGGCCCTCACTCAGCGATTTATATCCCTGACCGGCGATAGCGGAAAAATGAACGAACACGTCATCTCCACCATTGTCGTTGGCGATAAAACCATAACCCTTTTCTGCGTTGAACCATTTGACTGTACCTTTCTCCATAAGAAAAGCACCTCCTTAGAAAAATGTTGTATCCAAAACTGTAAAAAAGAAAAAGCCCGCATCTTGCATAAATCATTAACGGACAATGACTTACATCAAGATGTGAGCTCATTTTCGTACATCATTTAGAATGCAAGATTAGTATAACATGAAGTGACTGCTTTGTCAAACAGTTTTCCACGTCCGCTTTTCTTTATACACGGCTTTTGGGTTGGATTCTGCCCCGAAAAAATTCTTCAGACTGCTCTAAAACCCTTCTTCTTCTCATACCATATAACAGCAAGAAGCCACCAAATGCAGGAAGGGGATCACCATGCCAGACGACGTTCTTCAGGCGGCGCTTTTTCCTTATCAGGTGAACCTGCCGTATCCGCAGGTAGAAGTACAGGGTCCGAACCGCCGGTATGCCACGCTGATTTCCGACGGCTATGCCGGGCGGGGATCTGAAATGACTGCCGTGAACCAGTACCTAGTACATCGCTATTATTTGGAAAAATATCCGCAAATATACCTCGCTTACCAAAAAATAGCGCAAGTGGAGCAAATTCACCTGCAGCTTTTGGGAAAGCTGATTTTTGATCTGGGAGGCCGGCCGTTTTTGCAGTCGTGTGTGACAAACCACTACTGGAGCGGCATGTTCCCGGATTACCAGTGTACGCTCGAAGCCATCCTAAAATCAGACATTGAGGGGGAGCTTGACGCGATTTCGCATTATAAGCTTCTCATCTGCCAGATCACAAACGACCAGATCCAGCGTCTGTTCGCCCGCATCATACTCGATGAACAGCGGCACATCCAGATTTTGACCAGTTTTTTGTCAGACCCGGGTAAAGCCGGGCCCCTGCTGAATGATTTTACAGATTCCGGCAACACTTGATCCATATCCATTGCGGGATTTCTCCCGCCGGAGGGAATGGTGTCATGCCGCAAAAGAAAAGGACAGAGACATTGCTCGGTGTGCTGGCGGTTGTGCTGGCCGTCATTTCTGTGCTGTGCTTTTTTGCCGCGTATCAGCTGCGCGCACAGGCCAGACAGAATATGGACACTTTGCCGTCCCGCATGCTGGTGGGGCAGTTTTCAAAAGATTTTGATCAAAACGAGAGCTCTGCGCCGCAGCCTGCTTGCCTGAACCATCCGCAGGCGGAAAGCGGCGCTTTTTCTGCCTGCCGGTTTTTAACGGTGCTGTGAAAGCGGTTAAGAAGCCTCTTCTGTCTCCGGTTCTTCCGTCTCCGGTTTTTCTGGGAGAGCTTCCTCATCCGCCGTTTCTAGATTCTCCGACTGCCAATCCAATGCAGCCTCCGCTTCTACGGGTTCGGCATCCGCTGTTTCGGCTTCTGCCTCATCGGAATAGGTTATTTCCAGATTTGGCTCATCACTTTGGGGAATAATCTCGCTTTCCTCTGTGTATTCTTCCGTCGGTTCCTCTTTGCCCGGCATCTCCTGTACAGGGAGATTGTCGGGCATTTTCGCGTCTATCAAGGGCAGGCACGTTTCTTCTGTTTTCCAGTGCGTCTGCTCCACAGAGGAAAAACGGAACCGGGCAAGCTCCCTGTGCAGCGCAGCCGCCTGCCCCGACAAAGCCTGGCTGGCCGAAGACCCCTCTTCCGCGGAAGCCGCGCTGCTCTGCACCCCGACAGACACCGATTCCAGGTCGCGGGTGATCTGCGCGATGGCAATCGCCTGCTCTGCCGCGGAAGAATCGATCTGATCCATAATCCCCTTCATCTGCCGGGCCTGCTCCTCGATCACGCTCAAGATTCCCGCCGTCTGGCCCGCAATATCAGAGCCCCTTTGCACCTGGCTGGAGGATTTTTGGATCAGCGCCTCCGCCTCCCGCGCGGCTTCAGCGGACTTTGCCGCAAGGTTGCGAACCTCCTGCGCCACAACGGAAAAGCCCCGGCCGGCCGCTCCCGCGTGCGCTGCTTCTATGGAAGCGTTCAGCGCCAGAATATTCGTCTGGAACGCGATTTCCTCGATCATGCGGGTGATCTGCTTGATTTGCGCCGAAGAAGCGCTGATCTCCCCCATGGCAGCCGTCAGTTCGGACATCCGCTCCGTCCCCTTGGAGGCCTGTTCGTCCGTCGACGCAACGTGCTGTGCCGCGCTGCGCACGCCGTCCGCGTTTTCTTCCGCCTGCGCCGACACCTGCCTGACCGCCGCGGAAAGCCGTTCGATCGCCTCGGCCTGCTCCCCCGCCCCCTGCGCGAGCGACTGAGAGGCCTCGAAAATCTGCGCGGAACCGGAATCCACCTGCTCAGCAGAATGGCCCACGCGGTAAAACGTTCGGTTCAGGGATTCCGAAATCTCGAGCAGGGCACGGCGGATGGGAGCAAAATCCCCCGCGTACTCATTCTGAATCTCCACCCGCAGGTCACCGGCGCTGATCTGCCCCAAAACGCGGGAAATCTCCTGCACATAGGTACTCAGCACAAGGCAGGTCTGACGGAAGGTATTCGCCAACTCGCCGAATTCATCCTGCGCGCTGATCGGGATATCCGCGTTCAGGTTCCCGTTCCTCATTTCCAGCGCAAGCTGCATCACATTCTGCAGAGGCGCAAGCGCACGCCGCAGCAGAAACGCGATACTAACCCCGAGCAGGATCACCCCGATACATGCGATCCCCAAAATAATCAGCGTCAGCTGCCGGGCCTGGCTCAGCGCTTCCCCCGTCTGCACCACAAACGCGCTCGAAAGCGGCTGTTCTATGCCGGCTACGAAGAGGGGAATCTGAATTCGATAGGAGTCCTTTCCCGTGGATTCATCTGTGCCGGACAAAAACTCTTCCATTCCCTGCGCCGCAAGGTCACGCACGCGGCCGGCGCTTTTTTCCCCGGCCTTGTCCGCCTGCCCATACTGCGTGCCGAGCAGCTCGCTTTTTTGAGAATGCGCAATATAGGTGCCCTCCCGTGTCAGCAAAAAGCTGTAAGCCGTGCGGTACCCACCCAGATCAAACGGGATCTGGTTCAGCGTATCCAGCAGCACATCGCAGTTTGCCACGCCGACAAACACGCCGGAGGGATCGAGGATCGGGTTGCTGATGCTGATGATCCACGCTTTTTTCCCAGCGGAAATCCCAGTGGAAAGCTCTACCTCATACGGCTCCGTAATAAAGGGCTTGCGCGTTTCCTTTACGGTTGCGTAATAGCTTTTATCGTGATACTGGTCATAATCGTTTTTCACCGTCATCGCCACATCGCTGCCGCTGCGGAAGGCATAGGACGAAAGCCCGTACGGCGTTTTGTCAAAATACGCATCTGGCTCCCACGCAACATAAACGGAAAAAACCCGTTCATCCTCCAGAATCCCGGTCAGCATATCATTCAGGAAAGGGCGCAGCTGCTCCTTGGTCAGGTGAAGCTGCCCCAGCTCAGACATCGCGAGCGCCAGCGCGCTGGAACGGGTCTGCATGGTATCCAGGTACGCCGCCGCCAGATTCGCGTTCTGCTGCGCAAGGTATTTGACGTCTTTCTTGGTGTTACTGACCATGATTCCGGAAAGATTCAGGCTCAGCACCGTCATGATCGCCGCCATCACCAGCGCAATCAGCGCCACGGCCTGTAAGGGCATACGCACGGCCAGCCGCTTGGTCCTGAACAGATTCCGTACGTCAAAATGGTTATTTGGGTTTGTTTTTTGAAAAATCAGCGCTTTGATTTTTTGAAACAGCTGCGATAATTTCTGCATCTTTTCCTCCCTTTTCCGACCGGCCCCAAGGCCAAACCGAACTTACGGCTTCATCGTACCGGATTCCTGAAAAGGAATCAACCGATGCGGGGCCCGTCTGGCAAAAACCGGAAAATTGAGGAAATACAGGGAAGAAAAGGAAGCATTCTTGTTGAAAAACGCTTTGATTTTCGCGCGGGTTAAAACGGGATTAAATCATTCCGAAAAGGGCACCAAATATTTCAGCCGGATACCGGAAATTTTTTATCACAACGGATAGTTGCTCTCTTGTCAAATTTTCTGGCGCGTTTTATTTGCTTTTAAGAACATAAGAATTCTGTTAACTGTGTTAAAACTAACGCAAAAAGGGAGAGAAGCCATTTCTGGTTCCTCTCCCTTTTGGGGTTTGATTCTATTGTATCGTTCGCCGGCAGAATCCTGCCTTAAAATGCTTATTTGTGGTACTTCGCAGCGATATCCGCCACTGCGTCGATGATATACTGCACCTGCTCATCCGTCAGGCCGGGATACAGCGGCAGAGAAATGCAGCGCTCAAAATGCTTCTGCGTCTTTGGGAAATCTTCGGGCTTGTAGCCGAAGCGCTTGGTATACGCCGACATGTTGTGCACCGGAATAAAGTGTACGCTGGTGCCGACATTGCGCTCGTTGAGCTCCGTGATAAACTGATCGCGGTCGATCGTGAGCACCTCAGGCACAATGCGGATCACATACAGGTGCCAGCAGTGGGTGGTGTACTCGGGAACAAACGGCTCCTCGATCGCATCCATCGCACCGAACGCCTCCTGGAAACGGGCAGCGATTTTCAGGCGGGCCTCCTGCATTTCCTCCAGACGGCGAAGCTGAACCAGACCCAAAGCGGCCTGAATGTCGAACATATTATTTTTATAACCGAATTCAGCGATGTCGTATTTCCACGTGCCGCCCTTTGCATAACGGTTCCAGGCATTCTGGCTCATACCGCTGTTTGAGAGCATGCGGGCCTTGACCGCGGTTTCCTCGTCGTCGGTAACCAGCATGCCGCCGTCGCCGGTGCACAGGTTCTTCGTGGCGTAAAAGCTGTAGGACGCGGCGCCCTGCAGGGAATTGCCGATCAGCCTGCCCTTGTAGCGGCTCCAGAGCGCGTGAGCGGCATCTTCGGAAACAAACAGATTGTGCTTGTCCGCAATTTCATAGATGCGGTCAAGATCGCATACCTGGCCGCTGTAATGGACGGGTACAATCGCCTTTGTTCTCGGCGTGATCTTCTTTTCGATTTCGTCCGGGTCGATACAGGTTGTGCGGTAATCGATATCCGCCAGAACCGGAGTCGCACCCAGGTGAACGACCGTATTCGCAGAGGCCACATAGGTCATCGGGGTGGTGATGACCTCATCCCCCGGGCCAATGCCCTGCGCCGCCAGCGCCATATGCAAAGCGGCCGTACAGGAGTTCATTGCAACGGCATATTTTGCGCCCAGATACTCGGCAAACTGCTTTTCAAACTGCATGGTGCGGGGGCCTTTGGCAAGCCAGCCGGATTTCAGCGTGGCAACCACTTCATCAATTTCGGCTTCTGTAATGTCGGGAACATTATAGGGAATAAACGTGTCGCGGCTAACAAACTTGCTCATAACTATCCCTTTCCCCTGCTTTTGGCACTGACCGGATCGGCCGAGCAGGATTGAATTACGCAAAACATCCGGTATGCGGCATACTGATGTACGAAAGTACTGTTTATGATAATACGATCGGAAATTCTTGTCAATACGAATCGGCGGATTGCGGATTGAAACGATTGACTCTGGTAAATAATAGCGATATAATAAACCGGAGTAAGGCATTGTGTGCCTGAGACAGTATTGAATCATCAGCTGGACGATTTCGATTGCAGGGGCGTTCTTTGCAAACCGGCTTTTGATTCATGATATCATATCAAGACATTCACAAAAGCAAAGCTTTCGATGCGTAAGAGAGAACGGGATCATCAGCCTGGTAGTTTTGGCTATCCGGGCGGATTTTTCGTTCGCTGGTCGGATGGTTTCTGATATCAGAAATCTTACGGCGTAAGCAAAAGCAAAGCTTCCCCCGCCTGAGGGAACATGGAATCATCGGCCGAATGGCTGCAACACCTGCAATGCGTTTCAGAAGGCTGATTTCAAGAGCTATGATAGAATAAACCAATATGATGCCGGAGATCAGTGGAACTGATACCGTGCGCCAGATTCGGCAGCGGTGCGCGGAACAAAACCGGCCTATTCCTATTTTGCTGCCGAAGAATGGCGGTTACTCACAGTGAGCGAGAAAAATTTTATTGTACACGAAAGCGCTTTCGCAGATGACGGCTGTCAGATCGGCGAGGGAAGCAGGGTTTGGCATTTCAGCCATATCTCCTCCGGCTGCCGGATCGGCAAGGGCTGCACTCTGGGGCAGAATGTCTTTGTGGCGCCGGGTGTAACCATCGGCGATCACTGCAAAATTCAAAATAACGTTTCCATCTATGAGGGCGTGGAACTCGGCGATTACGTGTTCTGCGGTCCCTCCATGGTGTTTACCAATGTACCGCGTCCCCGCTGCAAATATCCCCAGCGGGGCTCTGAGTTTTATGTCCGTACTCCGGTGGGTGAGGGTGCCAGCATCGGCGCCAACGCGACGATCGTGTGCGGGCACAGCATCGGTGCACATGCGTTTATTGCCGCAGGCAGCGTGGTGACGAAAGACGTACCCGCGCACGCTATTATGATGGGAAGCCCCGCGCATCAGCGCGGCTGGGCCTGCGAATGCGGCGAAACGCTGGACGAAGCCCTGCACTGCCACAAATGCGGCAGGCAGTACACACAGACGCCGGAAGGCCTGAAGGAGGAAAAAAATCATGCAGAAAATTGAATTCAACGATTTGTCGGCCCAGTACCGTAACCTCAAACCGGAAATCGACGCGGGAATCGCCAAGGTTCTGGAGGAATGCCACTTTATTTCCGGCCCGCAGGTAGAAGAATTGGAGCAGGAGCTCTGCAAGTATGTAGGCCGCAAATACTGCGTTTCCGTCTCGAATGGAACCGACGCGCTGCAAATGCCGCTGATGGCCTGGGGTGTAGGCCCCGGCGACGCGGTGTTCGTACCGGCCTTTACCTTTATGGCAACCGCCGAGGTAGCGAGCCTTGTGGGTGCTACCCCCGTGTTCTGCGATGTAAAGGAAGACACCTTCAACCTTGATCCCGCCTCCCTGCGCAAGCAGATCGAGCGCGTCAAGGCGGAGGGAAAGCTGAATCCGAAGGCCGTGATTCCGGTCGACCTGTTCGGACAGACCGCCGACTACGACGAGATTTTGCCCATCTGCCGCGAATTCGGGCTGCTCATGATGGAGGACGCCGCCCAGGGCTTCGGCGGAGTCAACAACGGCCGCAAGGCCTGCTCGTTCGGCGACGCTTCGGCCACCAGCTTCTTCCCGGCAAAGGCCCTTGGCTGCTACGGCGACGGCGGCGCGATCTTCACCGACGATAAAGAGCTGTATGACCTGCTCGTTTCCATCCGCGTACACGGAAAGGGAGACTTTAAATACGATAACGTTCGCGTCGGCCTTAACGCCCGACTCGACACCATTCAGGCCGCGATTCTGCTGCCGAAGCTGCACGCTTTTGATCAAGAAAACGAGACCCGCGGCAAAGCGGCAGCACTGTACAATTCCCTGCTGAAAGACAAATTCGACGTTCCCGTTACCCCGGAAAAGCTCGAGTCCAGTTTTGGGTACTATACCCTTAAGGCCAAGTCCTCCGAGGAGCGCGACCGCCTGATGAAGGGTCTGGAAGGAAAAGGCATTCCCACCATGGTGTATTATCCGAAGCCCCTGCACCTGCAGGAGGTTTACAAGGATCTTGGCTACAAGGAGGGTGATTTCCCGGTCAGCGAAAGCCTGAGCAAGCGGGTGTTCAGCCTGCCCATGCACGGCTACATCACCCCCGAGATCGTCACCTATGTGGCGGAGGCGCTGAACGGTCTGGCGGAATAACTCCGCCGTACTCTGGTACGCTTCGGCGGAGTGTTCCGCCTGGTTACTATAAAGTGAAAGAAATGCAAACAAAAAGGTAGGTAACAAACTATGTCAAATCGCAAGACGGAGCTTCTTTCCAAAATAGAAGGCAAAACCGCCACAGTAGGCATTATCGGGCTGGGCTATGTCGGTCTGCCCCTGGCTGTGGAAATCGCCAAGGCCGGCTACAAAACCATCGGCTTCGACGTTCAGGAGCAGAAGGTGGAGCAGGTCAACCGCGCGCACAATTACATTGGCGACGTGGTGGACAGCGCCCTGGAGGATGTGGTAAAAAGCGGCAGGCTTTCCGCCACCAGCGATTTCTCCTTTATCAGCAGCGTAGACTGCGTTGCCATCTGCGTGCCCACTCCGCTGGACAAATACCAGCAGCCCGACATCAGCTATGTGAAAGGCTCCACGGAGTCTGTTGCGAAATATCTGCACGCCGGCATGCTGGTGATTCTCGAATCCACCACATACCCCGGCACCACAGAGGAGCTTTTGAAGCCCATTTTGGAGGAAAGCGGTCTTGTCTGCGGCGAGGATTTCTTCCTCGCGTTCTCCCCCGAACGTGTCGATCCCGGCAACAAGCAGTATAAAACCAAGAACACCCCCAAGGTCGTGGGCGGCGTAGGCAAAGACAGCACCGAGGTCGCCGCGGCTTTATACCGCAACGTGCTCGAGGGCGGCGTATACGAGGTGGCTTCCCCCGCCGTGGCGGAAATGGAAAAGCTGCTTGAGAACACCTATCGCAACATCAACATCGGTCTTGCCAACGAAATGGCGATCATCTGCAACCGCATGGGCATCAACGTATGGGATGTCATTGACGCCGCGAAAACGAAGCCCTACGGCTTCCAGGCGTTTTATCCCGGCCCGGGCCTCGGCGGCCACTGCATTCCGCTCGACCCCTTCTACCTGACCTGGAAGGCCCGCGAGTATGATTACCACACCCGGCTGATCGAAACTTCCGGCGAGATCAACACCGCGATGCCCGAATACGTGGTAGACCGCGCGATGAAGGTGCTCAACCGCAACAAGACCGCGATGAACGGCGCGCGTGTGCTGATACTGGGTGTTGCCTACAAAAACGACATCGACGACTACCGCGAGTCCCCCGCGCTGAACGTGATCGATCACCTGCTGGAGCAGGGAGCGGACGCCGTCTTCTTTGACCCCTATATTCCGGAATACAAGCACAAGGGCAACGTGCATAAGGGCCTGACCGCTCTGACCGACGACGAGCTGAAAAATGCCGATATCGTCATCATCTGCACCGCGCACGAGTGCTTTGACTACAACAGAATTCAGTCCCTCTCGAAGGCGATTTTCGATACGAGAAACGCGATGAAAGATGTAGCGGACAGAAGCAATATTGAGCTTCTGTAATGTGATTTGACGAAGCAAGTACAGGAGCGCCGGCCGGGCCAGCGCTCCTTCCTGCGTGAAAAACCAAAATGATGGATGCAAGATGAAGGATGGGAACGAAATGAAAAAACTGAATTTCCTACTGATCGGCTGCGGAAGAATCTCGAAAAACCACGTTGCCGCCGCTGCGGAAAACGCCGGACTGATGGAACTCGTCGCCGTCTGCGACCTGATCGAAGAGCGGGCGCAAGAGAAGGCAGCCAGCCTGCAGGAAAAAACCGGCAAGCGCCCCGCTGTATACACCGACTACAAAAAAGCACTGGAAGAGCTTGAAATCGACTGCTGCTCCATCGCGACCGAAAGCGGCTACCACGCCGAAATCGCGCTCGATTGCCTGCGCCGCGGCAAGCACGTTCTGGTGGAAAAGCCCATGGCGCTTTCTACTCACGACGCGCAGCTGATGATTCAGGAGGCAAATTCCCGCGGTTTGAAGCTGGGCGTCTGCCACCAGAACCGCTTTAACGCCCCGATTCAGGAGCTGCACCGCGCGATTGAGGACAACCGCTTCGGCAAGCTGGTAAACGGCACCGCCCGCATTCTGTGGAACCGCTCCATGCCTTACTACGAGCAGGCTCCCTGGCGCGGAACCTGGGAGCAGGACGGCGGCACACTGATGAACCAGTGCATCCACAACATTGATCTGCTGCAGTGGAACCTTGGCGGCGAGCCGGAAACCATCATGGCGATGACCGGCAACTACCTGCGCGACATAGCGGCCGAGGACTTCGGCGCCATTCTCATTCGCTTCAAGAACGGCGCCATCGGCATGGTAGAGGGCACCGCGTGCGTATACCCCAAGAATCTAGAAGAAACCCTCTCCATCTTCGGCGAGACCGGTGCTGCCGTCATCGGCGGCCTTGCGGTCAACCGCGTAGAGACCTGGAATTTCTCTCAGCCCGCCGAACAGGATGAACGCGTGGCGGCTTTGGCCGGCACAGACCCGACCGACGTATATGGCCACGGCCACAACTCGCTGTACGCGGATTATATCCGCGCGATTCAGACCGGCACGCAGCCGCTCGTAAGCGGAACCGAGGGCATCAAGGCGCTCAAGATCATCCTTGCGGCGTACAAGTCCCAGAAAACCGGCCAGGCCGTTCGCTTTGACGATCTGGAATTCTCTACCCTGGATATGAACGACAGCGACGTGCGCTATCATTCAGAGGAGGCCGCCCAGTGAAGATCGTAACGATTGTCGGCGCAAGACCGCAGTTCATCAAAGCCTCTGTGGTATCTGCCGCGCTGGCGCCCGCGTGCGACGAGATCATCGTACACACCGGGCAGCACTACGACCACAATATGTCCGACGTGTTCTTTGAGGAGCTTTCTATCCCCCGCCCCAAGTATAACCTGGGGGTCGGCTCCGGCACACACGGCAAGCAGACCGGCGAAATGCTGATGCGCATTGAAGAGGTGCTGCTCAGCGAACGCCCGGATATCCTGCTCGTCTACGGCGACACGAACTCCACGCTGGCCGGGGCGCTCGCGGCCTCGAAGCTACACATCCCCGTGGCGCACGTGGAGGCGGGCCTGCGCTCGTATAACCGCCGCATGCCCGAGGAACAGAACCGCGTGCTGACCGACCACATTTCCACCTGGCTGTTCTGCCCCACGCAGACAGCGGAGGACAACCTGAAAAAAGAGGGAATTGAGGCGGGCGTTTCCATTACCGGCGACGTGATGCTCGATTCTGTGCTGCATTTTCTGAAGCTGGCCAAGGCCAACCCGGAAAAAACAGCAATTTATGAACAGCTTGGCATTGTCCCGAAAGGCTACCGGCTGGCAACGCTCCACCGGGCAGAGACCACCGACGGCGGTCTGCCTGCCGTTGTGCGCATCTTCCGCGCGTTTGAGCAGCTGCCCGAACCCGTGGTTCTGCCGATCCACCCCCGCACCCGCTCTCTGGCGGAAGAGGCTATCTCGAAAGAGGGCTTTCGCAATATCCGCCTGATTGACCCGGTGGGCTACCTTGAAATGCTGCTGTTAACCAGCGGCGCAAAGCAGGTGCTGACCGATTCGGGCGGACTGCAAAAAGAAGCCTGGTTTATGGAGGTTCCCTGCGTGACCCTGCGGCAGGAGACCGAATGGGTCGAAACCCTGGTCGGCAACTGGAACATTCTCTCGAAGCTCGAGACAGAAGATATTCTCGACAAGGCCCTGCATACCATTCCGGACCCCGCGGCACGCGGGCTGATGCCGTTCGGCGACGGCGCTGCCAGCCAGAAAATCGCGGCGGCACTGCTTTCACAAAACAACTAAGGGGGCGGCGGCATGAACATCATTTTGTCCAACCACTATGCCGGCACCGGCAAGAGCATGGAGTACCGCCCGTATTTCATGGCCAAGCGCTGGGCGCGGCAGGGGCATCAGGTCACGATCGTTTTGTCCTCCTTTTCACATCTGCGCGGCGATAATCCCGACCCCAAAGGGCGCCCGTACTGGGTGGAAATGATCGACGGCATCCGTTATTTCTGGATCGCCGGGCCCGAATACCACGGCAACGGGATGGGACGCATCAAAAATATGCTGTCGTTCATCCGGGGGCTTTCGAACTTTGAAAGCGCCATTACAGAAACCGGCCGGCCCGACGCTGTGATCGCGTCCTCCACCTATCCGCTCGAGATTTATCCGCTGCGCAAAATGGCGGATAAGCACGGCGCAAAACTGATCTATGAGGTGCACGACCTGTGGCCGCTCAGCCCGATGGAGCTGGGCGGAATCCCCAAATACCACCCGTATATCATGCTGATGCAGGCGGCGGAAAACTACTGCTACAAGCACTGCGACACCATTGTCTCCATTCTGCCGAACGCGCAGGAGCATATGATCGAGCACGGCATGAAGCCGGAAAAATTCGTGTGTATCCCGAACGGCATCGTGAAAGAGGACTGGGAAACCGCCGAAACCAGAACGCCGGTGTACGCGGAAAAACTCAGCCAATATCACGAAGAGGGCTATTTTTTGATCGGCTATACCGGCGCGCACGGCGTTGCCAACGCGCTGGACAGCTACGTGGAGGCCGGAGAGCTGCTGCGGGATAAAAAGATCAAGCTGCTGCTGGTGGGCCAGGGCCCGGAACGCGAGCGGCTCATTCAGAAGATCAACGATCTTGAGCTGAACGACGTCGTCGAGGCTCTGCCCGCCGTAAAGCGTGATGAGGTGCCCGGTCTGCTGGAGCAGCTGGACGCTTTGTATGTCGGTCTGCAGCGCCAGCCGCTGTTCCGCTTCGGCGTCAGCCCCAACAAGCTGATGGATTACATGATGGCGGCAAAGCCGGTCATCTTCGCGATTGAAGCGGGCAACGACATGGTGGCCGACGCCAAATGCGGCATTTCGATTCCGCCGGAGGACCCCGCGGAAATCGCGCGCGCGGCGCAGATTCTGGCATCCACGCCGAAAGCGGAGCTGGAAACCATGGGCAAGCATGGACAGGATTATATTTTAAAGCACCATGAATACGACGTGCTTTCGAACCGTTTTCTGGAGGTTCTCGCCCAGGCAAAATAGCATCCGGCTTCTGATCGATTTTGATGGGAAGCTGCGAAAAAAGAGCAAGAGGTTTTGATACCGCTTGCTCTTTCTCTATATTTTAAAAAACACTTGACTGTCCCCCTGGGGGTTGGCTTATGATTGGATGGAGGTGATTGATATGCTGATTCATGAAGTGAGTCGGACGACAGGCGTGACAAAAAAGGCAATCGAATACTACTGTGAGCAGGGATTGATTTGCCCGACGATTTTAGAAAACGGATACCGCGACTTCGGTCAAAACGAGGTGGAGCGACTGGGACAGATTTCTGTTCTCAGAAAGCTCGGCATCTCTGGCGAAGAAATCAAAACGGTTCTTTCGGATGAATCCGGCAACGCTCTGCAGCGCCTGTCTGTTCAAAAGGAATTGAGTCTGAAACGGGAACAGGCAAAGAAAGCCTTATTAGAACAGCTGAGCAGCGGCAAAAGCTACGCTGAGATCAGCGCCGAATTACAGACCATTGAAACCAGCAAGACCATTACCGAAAAGTTGCTGGAAGCGTTCCCGGGCTATTACGGCAGATTCATCTGCCTGCATTTTGCCCGATTTCTAAACGAGCCGATCCAAACAAATCAGCAGCAAGCCGCTTACGAAAGGATCCTGTCCTTTCTGGATAATCTGCCGCCGCTCAATCTCCCGGAGGATTTACTGGAGTATTTATCCGAAAGCACCAGACAGATCGGAACCCAGCAGATCAACACAATGATTCAAAACACTCAAAAATCCATTGAAAACCCGGAAGAGTTTCTTTCTGAAAACAAAGAGTTTTTGGAACAGTATCTGGCGTACAAGCAATCGGAGGAATATCAAAACTCCCCCGCATACAAAATGATGGCGCTGCTGAAAACGTTTAACAGTACAAGCGGGTATTACGATGTATTTCTCCCCGCTTTAAAAGAACTGAGCAGCTCTTATGCACAGTATTATCGGCAGCTGGAAATCGCAAATGAAACCATACTGTCCCGATATCCTGAGATAGAAAAATGGAACCCGTAATTGGTCAAGAAAGTGCCGCGCCTCTCCTTTCGGAGAAGCGCGGCACTTTCTTTTTGTTTTCAGGTGTTATGCCTGTTGTTAAAAGCCCTCAAAGGAATCAAAATCTATTTCCGGGTGCCCGTCGGAGGGTACGGAGAGCTCCTCCTGATCATGCAGCTGAAACTTGCGGATTTCCTGATGCAGGGTTTCCGCCTGGCTCGAAAGCTCGGCGCTCGAAGCGGAGCTTTCTTCCGCCGTGGCGG